>ERZ832317.2315-NODE-2315-length-22204-cov-5.161000_pt1 | contig 22204 bp, 19 predicted proteins | sample MGYA00519695_ERZ832317 | MGnify/ENA primary metagenome ERZ832317 (study PRJEB31850, sample SAMEA3708726) | human gut metagenome | biome: human gut; feature: human-associated habitat; material: faeces | place: China | collected 2014 ...
TTTTTATGTGACTTTACCGAATCTATGGAGAGATTCAATTTCTCCGCAATTTCCGCATTATCGAAACCTTCCATCACCAGTTGGAACACTTGTCCCGTCTGTTCCGGTAAATCCTGAATAGCCTCTGACAACAAGGTTAGTAACTCCTGCTCCACGATCTGGTTAAAAAAGAATGTCGTTGTTTCCCGTTCCTTCAAGAAAGACATATACTCTTGTTCGATCCGGGCATGCTTCAAATAATTCAGACATTGATTCTTAGTAACCAAATACAGGTAAGATTTCAAGGCCACCACAACATCAAAAGTCGGTTTATCCGTGTAAAGTTTGAAAAATATCTCCTGTACAATATCTTCTGCCACGTCCGGGTCATTCACGAAATTAGTGGCAAACGCACAGAGTGAGGCATAATACTTTTCAAACAGGACTTTAAAGGCCCGATCATCCCCAACCCTTAATCCCTGTAACCATTTTACCTCATCCTGTTCCGACATATTACAATCACGTGTTAACCCATCATTTAGAACTATACAAATATACGAAAAATCAAAATAAAACTACTCTTTCACAGAGTCATGACGATATACCCGCATGACTCCCTGTATACGTTTTAAACGGGAAATCAGTTGTGATAAGTGTTCCGTATCACTAACCAACACGGTGATTTGCCCGTCAAATAATCCCTCGCTCGAATTAATGGACAATCCCCGTAACGTGATCTTCGGGTCCTTCGCTATCACTTCAGTAATCTTAGTCACCATTCCCGCATCTTCACGTCCCACGATACTCAACACCGTCTGGTAAGAAGTTGCACCGGCATTCGTCCAAGCTGCCTGCACGATTCGATACGGGTAGCGACGCTGCAAATCAAGAGCATTCTTACACTGGGTCCGGTGAATCTTAATCCCCTCACCAATAGAAACGAATCCCAGAATATCATCCCCGAATACCGGGTTACAACAACGGGCAAACTTGTACACCACGTTATCGACATTCCGGTCGATCAATAACACATCCTCACTAATCGGGCGGGACGGAATAACCTGCACCTCTTCTCTCGGGGTGACCACCGTACGCTCCTCTTCTTTCGGGCGAGTAATGAACTCCTTAATCTCCGCCATATCTAACTTTTCCTCGGCAATCGCCTGGTAAAGATCAATAGCAAACTTATATTTATAATGTTGTTGCAAACGATGAATCACCTCGTCTGTCAACTCTAACTTCCAATTTTTAAACCGACGAGCCAACATTTCCTTACCCAGCGTGGCCTGAGCCCGCGAATCTTCGGTAAGAAACTGACGAATCTTGTTACGAGCCTTCGAAGTCGTGGCAATATTCAACCAGTCGGCATTCGGCTGTTGATTATTCGAGGTTAGGATGGATACCTGATCCCCATTCTTCAACACATAGCGCAAGGTCTCGTTACGTTGGTTTACCTTTCCTCCTACACAACGGGACCCTACAGCCGTGTGGATAGCATAAGCAAAGTCAAGTAACGTCGCTCCCGCCGGTAAAGTCTTCAAATCACCCGCCGGGGTAAACACGTGTACCTCCTTATCTTGCAGGTTAATTTTAATATCGTCCAGCATATCCACGGCTCCGACTTCCGAACTCTCCAATATCTCGCGTAACTCAGTCAGCCACTCCTCGATCGCCTTATCCGCCGTTCCCCCCTTGTACTTCCAGTGAGCCGCAAATCCCTTTTCAGCAATCTCATCCATCCGTTCCGTACGAATCTGCACTTCCACCCATCGGTTATTAGGTCCGAGAACGGTGGTCTGCAATGATTCATAACCATTGGATTTAGGCACTGAAATCCAATCCCGCAATCGCTGCGGGTTAGGCGTGTACTTGTCGGCAACGATCGAATATGCCCTCCAGCAATCGGCCTTCTCTTCCGGCCCCCTGCTATCCAGTATAAAACGAACCGCAAATATGTCATAGATTTCCTCGAACTCCACCTGTTTCTTCCGCATCTTGTTCAAGATCGAGGCTATCGTCTTGGTACGCCATTTCACCTTGAATTTAATTCCCCGGTTATTGAATTCTTCCACAATAGGGGCAATAAACTCGTTGATATATTTTTCACGGGCCTCCCGTGTTCCCTCCAGCTTTAAAGAAATCTCCTTGTACACCTCAGGCTCTCCATAACGTAAAGCAAGGTCCTCCATCTCCGATTTGATATTATACAAACCTAAACGATGGGCAAAAGGAATGTAGATATAACTGGTTTCCCGCGCTAACTCCCGTTGTCGTTCCGGAAGTAAAGTCTCAGCATGCCGTAAATCATACAATTTTTCCGCCAGAAAAATCAACTGCACCCGTACATCTTCAGCAAAACTCAGTAGTAATTTCCGGAAATTTTCGGAATCAACTACCCGGTGAGTAGTATAGATATGACTTATATCCCGTAAACCGGCTAATATCTGGGCCACTTTCTCTCCAAATACCGTTTTTATCTGTTCCAATCTCAACGTTCCGGACTCTATTGCCCGATGTAACATCAAACAAATAATAGAAGTTCTCCCTAACCCGATCTCGGACGTGATAATTAATCCGATATCCAACAAACGATGAATATCTTTCTCTGTAACCGCTTGTGAATTTGCCTCGCTGCTCATTGCCGTGTCGAAAGCTTTTCGCACGAGACGAATATCCTCGGTTGAAATCAAGTTCTTACATGACTTTAATAAAGATCTATATTTTTGTTGTACAGTAATGTATGTCGTAGTTTCTGCCATAACAGGTTAATTTAGTAAATTCCAATTCCTATTAATCATATCAAAAAAAATGCCGTACTCCCCGATTTTCATTCTATTCAAGATATAATAACAACTAATTATGCAGGACAACGACAATACCCGACCAAAGGTTACCCGCAAGCCCCCAAAATTGATTTATTTCAAGCTACACAAGATAAAACCGTATCGTTATAGTCATTTTTATGCTATCACCGAGAAAAAATCTGAATTATTTGACTATCGGTTTCACTATAATCTCGAAATTCCGACCATAGTTAATCAAGTATAATCCCCGATTTTCCAAACCTCCAAATCCACTCACGGGATGGAACCGGAAACGGGTAAATGCTCCGCTTATATCCTTTTCCCGCAACACGTTCAAGGTGTTTCCACGTTCCATGTCGACCAAGGGGATAAAGCACATAACAATGTCAAACGCCCGGTTCACCACATTATTTGGCTCCGAATAAAAATAATCCCGGTGTTTCGCGGAAAACTCTTTAGCCACATCACCTTGATAATCCACGTAACTATTCGCCATCATCTTCACGTTCAATTTAAACAACACTTCCTCGTCGATAGAAGTAAATTTCAACCAATCGGGGAAACCAATTACCGTGATCCGGAATTGATCTGCCAGTGCAGACAACACGGGCAACGTCCGACTGGCTGCCGCCTCATTTATAGTTGGAAACAAGATCATATTTTCCACTCCCGGCCTCATGATCTTGCGTAATGAATCCAAATGCATTTGAGGCCGCCATTGACAATTCGTCATATCTTCCATCCCGTTCGCCTGTAAGCGAGTTCGTACCAGATCCGTTAAACGACTCTCTCCCCCGGTGCGCCCCCCCCCATCCGGAATGATATTTATCAGATGAGCCTGCGTACCATTCGCAACAATCCAGTCCGCCATCTCTTCTACCAAAGAAACCGTAGACGTATTCAACTGCACAAAATTCGGGAAACGGACTAAATCTCCTCCCCGTGAAGAAAGCGGGAAAATCATCGGAATCGTCCGGTTTCCTAGCTGTTCGGCAACTGCCTTATACGTGTTCGCATACACGGGACCGATAATCAAATCCGGAGATAACAAATTCAATTCCCCTACCAAGCGTTGCACGGTATTGGGATCACGTTCCGTGTCATAAACATACAAATCGATCGTGTATCCCAGCCGTTTCAAACTATCCACGGCCATCAATACCCCCTGATAAAATTGCAGGAAAGGTTCCGTACGAGAAGATAAACGCCAATGCTCGTTCCGTATATTCACTCCCAGCGTGTCCACCGGAATTTCCTCCTCGGATAAGGGCAACTTGTTTTCCTTCACGTACAAAGGCAACATAAGAGCAACTTTCACGTGGCGTTGCTCACGAGCGACTTCGGGAATAACAAACACAGTATCACCCACAACCTGCTGCACCATTCCTTCCAATGAATCGCGGGCAGGCGGGAATGTATTTGAATGACTTTTCTCGTATTTTTCCATCTCTTCACGCCGGGCTTGTTGAACCTCTTTCGCCTGACGTTTTTCCCAGCGTAATTCAGCCTCCAACACGTTTCGGTCAATCTGCCTCAATGCCAATTTCACAACAGCACCTTCCGCAATCGGTCGGCTCACATCGTACTCCGGATTATCTTTCAGAATTCGTTTCATCTTGATATTAAACTTCCGGGAAAGAGAATATAGCGTCTCTTTCGGTTTCATCCGGTGATAATAAAACTTATCATCAATAGATTTAAAGGGTTCGACCACTGGAATTCTCAACACGTCCCCGATCGAAAGGGCATTGTCACTCTTATCATTTAATATTTTCACTTCATCCACGGAGACACCATAAGCCTTACATATGGAAAAAAGCGTTTCCTTGGCTTTCACCGTATGGAGATAATAGGACTTTCCCTGATACACGATTTTCTCTGTCGATTTCTCTATCTTGATTTCCTGCGCCCCGACATAACCCGTCAAACCCAGCAACAGAAATACTAAAATGAATCTTACCATCTTTATCACTTCTTATTTTCAAAGCAAAAATAGTAAAATAGTAGTGATAATTGAAAAATCTCTGCTATTTTTGCAAAGTTAAGGTATTTCAATACCAGTACTGCCCGTGTTCAGTAGTAATGAACCCGGCAAGTTTTATAAATTTACAAACGTTATACACTCTATGGGTTTCTTTAAAAAAGGACATATCATCGTGTTATTGATTAACATAGCCGTAGCCAGCATCGTGTTGTTCGTGATCGGGTATATCGTGTTGAATCGATTGGAGAAATACACGAATCATGGTTACTATATTACTGTTCCCGAACTCCGGGGACTCACTCCCGACGAGGCGGAACCTTTCGCCAAAGAGAAGAATTTGCAAATCCTTGTCATCGATTCTATCTATGACAACAATGCCAAACCGGGAACTATCGTGGAACAATTCCCGTCACCGAATGCCCACGTGAAGAACAACCGGGCCATCCAACTGACCATCAACGCCAATGCCCCGGAAAAAATTATTTTCCCGAACCTTCGCAACGTGGCCTTCCGTCAATCCTTGCAACGATTGAAGAACTTGGGACTCAACGTTGGAAGAATCGAATACATTCCTTCCAACTTCAAAAACCTAGTACTTGATTTCAAATACGAGGGAAACATCATCGAACCAAATAGTTTGATACAAAAAGGAGAAACAGTGGATATTGTACTCGGGAACGGGAACACGTCCAACGACCAAGTAGCCATCCCATCATTAGTGGGGAAAACACTGGCAGAGGCAAAAGCCATACTATTGCGGGCATTCTTAAACGTGGGTGAAATCCTACCTGACAACACGGTCAAAACCGAGGCGGACCAATCCACGGCAATTATATACCAGCAAGAGCCTGAATTCGAAGAAAATATGACGATGAAGATGGGAGGAGACATCACGCTCTACCTCACGAAAGATAAAGAAAAAATAATGGCACTGGACTCCCTGTCCATTGAGGAGCTACAACCATGATAGAAGAAGAAGTAGAAGATTTAGAAGAACTGGGCGAGGACGAACCGGAACAAGAGCAAGAAATGTACGAACATTTCCGTCTGGAAGTTGATCCCGGCCAAAATTTACTGCGTATCGATCGGTTTCTGGTCGATCGGTTACCCAACGTATCCCGCACAAAAATACAGGAAGCTGCAGAAGCCCAATGTGTACAGGTCAATAATAAACCGGTAAAATCCAATTACCGGGTAAAACCCAAAGACATTGTCACCTTGATGCTCCCCCACCCAAAACGGGAAATACGGGTCATACCGGAAGATATTCCTTTAAATATCGTGTACGAGGACGACTATCTGCTGGTCATTAACAAAGAACCGGGTATGGTGGTACATCCTTCCTACGGGCATTACACGGGGACTCTCGTAAATGCTTTGGCATGGCACTTGAAAGGGAATCCGTTATTCAAAGAGAACGATCCCCGCCCTGGACTGGTTCACCGGATAGACAAGGACACTTCCGGCCTGTTGGTCATTGCCAAAACGGAAGAAGCTAAAACCAAATTGTCTTCCCAATTTTTCCATAAAACCTCCAGTCGGAAATACGTGGCCGTATGTTGGGGAAACTTGGAAAATGACAACGGAACGATTATCGGTAACATCGGAAGGAGTATCTCTAACCGAAAAATCATGGGTGTATTCCCGGAAGGTAGCGACTACGGCAAACACGCCGTGACTCACTATCACGTGCTGGAACGTTTGGGTTACGTGAATGTCGTGGAATGCGTGCTGGAAACCGGACGTACCCACCAAATCCGGGCTCATTTCAAATCAATCAGACATCCGCTATTCAATGATCCGGAATACGGTGGTAATGAAATCCTGAAAGGCACCACATTCACGAAGTACAAACAATTCGTGCAAAATTGCTTCGCTCTCTGTCCCCGACAAGCATTACATGCCAAAACCCTTGGTTTTGAACACCCGGGAACGGGCAAATGGATGGACTTCAATTCCGAAATACCACAGGATATTCAACAGCTCATTGAAAAATGGCGGGGCTACGTGGCAAACCGGGAACTGGAAGATATTGAATAACCTAGACAAATACGTATTTCAAAATACACAATATCGAGAGTATATACATCGTGAGATTTAACTCTCGATATTTACCTGCAAACAATTTAAACAACACATAAGTCAATAACCCCAACACAATACCATCGGCAATCGAGTAAGTCAACGGCATCATAATAATGGTCACAAAAGCAGGAAAAGCCTCGGTCATATCATCAAAACATATTTTCTTCACCGCATCAAACATAAAACTCCCCACGATCACCAATACCCCTGCTGTAGCGATACCCGGAACCAACAAAAAGAACGGGGCAAAGAACAAAGCGACAATGAACAACCCACTAACAACAGCAGCTGTCAAACCGGAACGCCCACCTTCGGCTATACCAGCAGTACTTTCAGCGTAAGTCGTGGTGGTTGACGTTCCGAGTAAAGCCCCAACCGTTGTTCCCACAGCATCCGCCATCATCGCAGGTTTCAACTTCGGGATACTCCCGTCAGGTTTCACCATCCCTACTTTATTTGCCGTACCGACCAATGTTCCTAAAGTATCAAAAATATCCATGAACACGAGCGAGAAAATCGCAATCAACATATTCGGGGACAACAAAGAATGAAAATCTAGCTTGAAAAAGACCGGCTCCAGAGAATGAGGCATCGATACTAAAGAAAAGCCTTCCGGTATCCGGGTAATCCCCAAAGGAATACTTAATAACGTGACCGCCACAATCGCATAGAAAAGAGCCCCTTTCACTTTCCGTGCAACCAACACACCTCCGATAACAATTCCTCCTACCGCCAACAACGTCGATGGAGTAAACTCGCCTAAAGAAACAAATGTTGCAGGATTAGCCACAATCAACCCGGCCTTTTGTAATCCCAAAAAAGCAATAAACAAACCAATTCCAACGGATATGGCATGTCTCAACGTTTCGGGAATAGCATTCACTATCAACTCCCGTATATTAAACACGGTCAACAGGATAAACAACAGCCCCTCGATAAAAACAGCAGCCAAGGCACTCTCCCAGGAATATCCCATGCCCTGCACTAACGTAAAGGCAAAAAAAGCGTTCAACCCCATACCCGGAGCCAAGGCAAAAGGTAATTTCGCCCAAATAGCCATCACCAACGTGGCAAAAAATGCTGCCAAGGCTGTAGCTGTGAACACGGCTCCCCGATCCATCGATGCCGCCGAAAGAATATCCGGATTCACGGCAAGAATATACGACATCGTTAAAAAAGTAGTGACCCCAGCCATGATTTCTGTCTTTACCTTCATCACGCTGGGATCAAATCCAAAAAGTTTCTTTAATATCATCTTTATAAAAGATAAAACCAAATCCTCGTTACACGTTAAAACGGAAGTTCATCATGTCCCCGTCCTGCACCACGTACTCCTTTCCTTCCACGGACATTTTCCCGGCTTCCTTACATTTTGCCTCGGATCCCAAAGCAATAAAATCCTCGTATTTGATCACTTCTGCACGAATAAACCCTTTCTCGAAATCCGTGTGAATAATCCCGGCAGTCTGTGGGGCCTTCATCCCGTTCTTGAAGGTCCACGCCCTCACTTCCTTCGGGCCTGCCGTGAAATAAGTACGCAAATTCAATAACTTATAAGCCGTACGAATCAATTTATTCACCCCGGCTTCCTCCAGTCCTAGATCCTGCAAGAACAACTGTTTCTCCTCGTACGTATCCAACTCGGCAATATCCGCCTCGATAGCAGCACCGATCACCAGGACCTCTGCCCCCTCGTCCTTCACGGCATCCCGAACGGCATCCACATATTTATTTCCCGTCACGACGGAAGCCTCGTCCACGTTACAAACGTACAAAATAGGTTTATTCGTCAGCAACATCAACTCCTTCGCTGCCTCCTGTTGTAAATCGTTTAATTGCACGGAACGAGCAGATTTTCCCTGTACCAACGCATCCTTATATAAATGCAACACCTCGACCAGACGTTTCGCCTTTGCATCCCCTCCGGTCTGAGCTTTCTTCTCCTCTTTTGCCAAACGGCTTTCCACTGTCTCCAAGTCTTTCAACTGCAACTCTGTATCAATCGTCTCCTTGTCCCGGATCGGATCAACATGACCATCCACGTGTACGATATTATTATCATCAAAACAACGTAACACGTGAATAATAGCATCCGTTTCCCGGATATTAGACAAAAATTTATTTCCTAAACCTTCACCTCTACTCGCACCTTTCACTAACCCAGCAATATCCACGATCTCCACCACAGCAGGTACCACGTTTTGAGGCTGTACCAACTCGACCAATTTATTCAGTCGCTCGTCCGGCACGGTAATCACTCCCACGTTCGGTTCGATCGTGCAAAAAGGGAAATTTGCCGACTGCGCTTTCGCATTGCTCAAACAATTAAATAACGTCGATTTCCCCACGTTTGGCAAACCGACTATTCCACATTGTAAACCCATTATATTTTTGTCATTTTAATTATTACCTAACTTGCCAGCACACCACACCCGTGGAATGCATTTTTTCAGCCGACAAAGATAACGATTCTTTTTAATAATACATACAGCCCAGTCTCTTATGTATTTCAGTAATATTACTTATGTTATCTTGTCGTGATATGAAAACAACCTTGCTTAAACTCGTAACGAACATAGCATTTCTTTTGCAAACGCAAATCCTGTAACACGTCTGCCAACACACTTTTCAACTTTTCCTTCGGTGCTTCTTTACGTCCGTCCTTCTTGAAACGTGCATATGCCACATCAAAAGTAGTCCCGTACACGTGAGCGGAATTGGCACTAGCATTCCCGTTACTTTTCCGCAATTTCTTCACGCTGGATCCCGTGCGCAACACACTTGTCACGATAATACTATGGGAAGGTAATCCTTTCTGATACAGGGAGTCTTTAAAATTTCGGGCTATATCTGCCAATAAATCACAGGCCTCCGGGACAAGATAAGGTTCTGAATGTGTTAATTTATCCACTTGGAACAATTTACAGGATTTAATCTCTTTTAAATCCCGATCTGCCTTACTCAAATCCTCTGACGCCTTCAAAGGAGTAATTCCCAATCGCTTGGCGGAAGACAGATGCCTGTCATTTAAATCATTAAAAGTTCTCTGGTAATTTTTAAAATAAACAAAAGGCTTTTTATTCTTTTCGTTTTTCTTACAAGCCCCGACCAATATCAACAACACGCACACTATCGTGTAATACCACACCGCTCTTCTCATCGATATTATTCATTTTTCTCAGGTTCTACATGCACAGCCACGTGAGTACGCAACCCGTATTTAGCCCTCAAACGATTCTCAATCCCGGTAGCAACCACATGTGCCTCCTGAACGGTCATATCCGGCCGTAAGCGGATATGCACTTCTATAGCGAAGTCATTACCGATCCGACGAGTTCTCAAATTATGAGGATCTTTTATTTGCGGGTCTTCATTAATTATCGTAATTATTTCCTTCTCGGTCTCCTCCGGCAAAGATCGCTCCAATAAATCATTCAAACAAGGTATCAGGAGCTGAATGGACACTTTCACGATGAAAATACTCACGATAACGGCTGCAATCGGGTCAAGTACCCGCCAGTCCTTTCCCAGAAAGATCGCCCCGGCAATCCCCAAAGCTGTACCGATAGACGAGAATGCATCCGAACGATGATGCCAAGCATTCGCCACAACAGCCTGACTTTGCACCTTATGCCCCACGATAACCGAGTAACGATACAGGATTTCTTTCACCACGATCGAAGCAAGAGCAGCGATCAAAGCTATTAAATCGGGACTACCCAACTTCTCCCCCCGATAAAAAGCAAGTATCTGATTCAACCCGTTCCAAAAAATCCCTGTTCCGACCATTAACAAAACGATCCCAATAATTGCAGTTGCCAGTGTCTCATATTTACCATGCCCGTAATCATGTCCCGCATCCTTCGGTTTAGCAGAAACTTTCACAAAAACCAGCACGATAATATCCGTCACAAAATCTGACAAAGAATGTACGGCATCCGCAATCATAGCACTACTTTGTCCCAATATTCCTGCCACGAACTTAAACACTAACAAAAAAAAATTAGCAATTGAACCGACAATTGTAACCCTATATATTTGCTTTTCTCGACTTTCCTTTTCCATTGACAATAGTTAAACGCTTACAAAGTTACAAGAATTAATGTAATTTTGCCGTAGAAATTTAGAACATTTTAAATGTTTAAACGTTCAAACACTTAAATTATAAAATGAATCAGAACATGAAACTCTTAGATGAATTTAAAGCTTTTGCCCTGAAAGGGAATGTGGTAGATATGGCCGTCGGTATCATTATCGGTGGTGCATTCGGAAAAATCGTATCATCATTGGTCAGTGACATCATCATGCCCCCTATCGGAATGCTTGTCGGTGGCATGAATTTTTCCAATTTACACATCGTGTTACAAAAAGCCCACATGAACGAGGCCACGGGAAAAATGGTCGAAGCCGTCACCCTCAACTATGGTAACTTTATTCAAACAACGATCGACTTTTTGATTATTGCATTCTCAATCTTTATCGCCATCAAATTCATGAATAAATTGAGAACGAAAAAAGAAGAAACCCCGGCACCAACCGCACCTCCTGCCCCATCGAAAGAAGAAGTACTATTGACTGAAATCCGGGACATCTTGAAAGACAAACATTGATAAAATTTTAGATTTTAAATTTTAGATTGAGAGATTTAAGAATTCAATCAAAAATTTAAAATCTAAAATTAACCTAGCGGATTTCCCCGATCTTACATACCTCAATAAATGAGGCTCCTTTACCATGCCCGAAACTTCCCCCGACAACCACCACGTAGTCATCAGCCTTAATGCCATTCTGCATCAACATTTCCGGCAGATCATTCATGAACTCATCCCGTGACATCGGTTTTTCAGTATAATAAGGATACACCCCGAACGAGAGTGCCAATTCACGCATAACCCGTTCATTATAGCACCGGGCGTAAACGGGCAAGTCACTCCGGAAAGCCGACAGATAACGGGCTGTACGTCCGGAAAGCGTGTCAACCACAATCGCCTTAATCGGTAACATTAATGCTGTTTTCACTGCCGAACGAGCCAACGCCGCCGTAATCTCGTTATTTATACGGACCAGACTTCTCCCCGCATCCGGCGGAACTGTTCCCTCATTCTCCTCTGCCACTTCACGCATCACGGTTACCGCTTCCTCTGGATACGCTCCGTAAGCCGTTTCCCCACTTAACATGATCGCATCCGTACCCATGTAAATGGCATTCGCAATATCACTGATTTCCGCACGAGTCGGCCTAGGATGCTCAATCATCGTGTGTAGCATCTGCGTGGCAATAATCACGGGTTTTTTACTCTCAATACATTTCTTAACAATATATCGTTGAATCTTAGGGATTTTCTCAGCCTCGATCTCGATCCCCAAATCTCCGCGGGCAACCATCACCCCGTAAGCGTAATCCAGAATCTCGTCAATATTATCCACACCCTCTTGATTCTCGATCTTGGCAATGACCTTGATCTTACTTCCCCGGGCATCCAGAATAGCCTGTATCGCCATAACATCCTCCTTATTGCGCACGAAGGAGTGAGCAATAAAATCCAGATTATTATCTATTGCAAAATCAATAAACGCCCGGTCTTTATCACTCAAAGATTTCAATTTCAAGGAAGCTCCCGGTACATTTACACTCTTACGATTCTTAATGACAGCCTCATTGGTCACCATCATTTTCAAATAATGATCTTTTTTCTCGACAACAATCAACTCCACATCCCCGTCGTCCACCAACACCTTGTCTCCCACTTTTATATCTTCAGCAAAATAAGGATAGGACACGTGAATCAATTTCCCATCCATCTTCAACTCCGGATCTCCTGTCAAATAAACCGTTTCTCCCCGATCTACATGCATCGGTTCATCCATAAGCATCGTTCTCACTTCCGGTCCCTTCGTGTCGATCAAGATGGCTATATTATCCGAAACTTTCCGAACATTCTCCACTACCTTCAACGCCTGCTCCATATCCTGATGAGCAGTATTTAACCGTACCACGTTCATCCCGGCACGATATAACTTCTCTAAAAACTCTACCTCACATCTTTTGTCAGATATGGTAGCCACAATCTTAGTCTTTTTCATATCATTAATAATAATAGTTATTCTTTGCGTATTTCCCCAACTTGTAATGTGGCGAAACTGCTCACATAAAAGCCTGTAACGCCAGTTCGTAGGATTTCAATCCGAAACCGGCAATTACCCCCCGGCAAACAGGTGTTAGGAAAGAAACATGACGGAATATTTCCCGTTTTGCCGTGTTAGAAATATGAACCTCGATCACGGGACAGGGAATCGCCGAAATAGCATCTGCGATAGCAATCGAAGTATGCGTGTAAGCTCCCGCATTCAAAATAATCCCGTCATAGGAGAATCCCACTTCATGAATTTTATTGATAAGCTCCCCCTCCACGTTCGACTGGTAATAATCAATCTCGACCATCGTGTAGAAATCTCTCAGCCCCGACAGGTACTCCTCGAAAGAGGTTTCCCCGTAAATATTTTTTTCTCTGATTCCCAAAAGATTAAGATTGGGACCGTTTAAAATCAATATCTTCATATTCACCGTTTTTACTCAATACAAAATTAACAAAAAAAACGATGAGACCGGACATTTCAAGCCGGATTTAGGTATTAAATTTCGATTACAAGGTCTAATAATAAAAATTATGAGTGTTAAACTTGACAAAACTGTTACAACTCAAAGAAAAAACTTATACCTTTATCTGGCAAAAATCTATCAGAATACTCTTGAGATAGGTTTAAAGTGGTGAATTAGAATTTGTATTATTTATTTTGTAACACAGCTAAAAATGACTTGGAACGAAGCGATAGATAGTTTTCGGACTTATTTGATTTTAGAAAAATCACTATCAACCAACTCGGTGGAAGCTTATTTGAATGACATCAGAAAGCTGGGAGCCTATTGTGAACAACGGACACCTACATTGAATCCGAAAGAAGTGTCCTATGACGTATTAAACGAGTATATTTCCGCCTTGAAAGACACTGGGGTTACCCCCCGTACTCAAGCTAGAAGTATATCCAGTATCAAATCTTTCTTCAAGTATTTGTTATACGATGGAGCCATCGGTCTTAACCCGGCAAACTCGCTTGATGCACCAAAAATCGGACGTACCCTTCCTAGCGTCCTCAGCGTCGAAGAAATTGAAGCCATGATTAACGCTGTGGATCTGACCAAACAAGAAGGACAACGTAATAAAGCAATCCTCGAGACATTATATTCTTGTGGTTTACGAGTATCTGAACTTGTCAACTTGAAATTATCACAAATTAACTTCCGAACAGGATACATCAAAATCGAGGGGAAAGGAAACAAGGAACGGATTGTTCCACTGGGAGCGAAAGCAAAAGACGAGATCCGTTGCTATTTGAAAAAAGATCGCGACAAAATGAAAAAAGCAAGAGGGTTCGAGGATATTCTCTTTTTAAACAAGATGGGAAAATCTCTTTCCCGCGTGATGATATTCAATATTATCAAGGAAACAGCACTCCGTGCCGGCTTGAACAAAGTGGTATCCCCACACACCTTCCGCCACTCATTTGCCTCTCACTTGGTAAACGGTGGTGCGGACATTCGCACGGTTCAAGATATGCTGGGACACGAATCTATTCTGACAACGGAAATTTACACGCACCTGGATAACTCATATCTCCGGGATACAATCACAAATTTCCACCCCAGAGCGAAGAAATCCCGCAAATGATCCTTATATTTGTATCCAATACCCGAAAAGTATTGGATACAAATATTTAGAAACACATGGAAAACAAACAAGATATATTGAAACAATTGTCCAGCAATGACATGGACATCGTTAGAGGGGCTATTGAACAAATCAAACAAGAAGGTGATATTTCCATCGTCCCCGAATTACTGGACATCCTGTTACAAAATCAGGACACGAACATCATTACCAACCTCACGGCCTTACTCTCGGACGTGAAAGAATCGGACTTCAAAACGGTCTTAATGGACAAATTGATCAACGCTCCCGAAGGTAGCGGAAAAGCCAATTTATTACGCATATGCTGGGAATCAGCTATCGATTTTTCGGAATATCTGGATGTATTCGTTGATATGTTATTGCATGAAGACTTCATCACAGCACTAGAAGCCTCCACCGTCATTGAAAACCTACACGGTAACATCCCGGAAGAAAAGATTCACATAGCCATACAACGTTTAAAATCCGAAAGTAATGAAGACAACGCCTTCTTACTGGAAGGCACCATCCCTCATTTAGAAGAAATGCTCCTCAAAGAAGAAGAGGATGAAGAAGAACATCATCACGATCACGGACACGATTGTAGTTGCCATTGTCATGATTAGTTCGCCCGCGACAAGATTATCTATTGCGTGATTTAATGATTTCAGATTAGGTGATTATAGAATCGCTGAATCATTTAATCGGCAATCACTAAATCTTTGAATCATTCAATCTAAAATTTAAAATCTAAAATTAATAAAGCCACTCTTTCACCTGTTCGACCTTCTCATCCAAAGGCATATTTCCATCCAGCCATTTGATCTCGAACCCGTCCCGTTCCATTTTACGGAACCAGGTCATTTGTCTCTTGGCAAACTGATGAATGGCAATATTCAATTGCTCCACCATCTCGTCATAAGTCAACTCTCCGGTAAGATACAAGGTAAGATATTTATACTCTAGCCCGTAATATATCAAATCTTCCGGTTTTATTCCCCGATCAAGCAACCCCTTCACCTCATCGATCATTCCTGCCTGCAAGCGGGCGTGTAAACGTTCTGTAATCCGTTGTCGCCGAGTCTCACGATCAAATAGGATCCCGACAATCAAAGATCGGATCTCCGGGAACTCCCCTTTCACGGGTTCATGTGTAGTATAATACTCGGCAATCTCAATAGCCCGAATCGCCCGCTTTACCGTGTCCGTATCCGTCGTGTTGTGTAAGGAACGATAGGAGGACAAGATGTCGGATAATTCCGCCAACGACTTACAGGCCAACCGTTCCCGTAATTCGGGATTTTCCGGAACAGGAGTCATCCGGTAAGCTTTCAAAATGGATTCCACGTACAAACCACTTCCCCCGCACAACACGGGGAAAACACCCCTACGTTCACAATCCTGCCACACTTTTAAAAACTCCTGCTGATACATGAACAGATTAAAACGAAACCCAGCGTCGGCAATATCAATTAAATGATAAGGCACAGACGTACCTTCGTGGACATACTCGTTTAGGTCCTTCCCCGTACCTAGATCCATACCACGATAAATTTGTCTCGAATCGGCTGAAATAATCTCTCCTTTCAATTCCGCGGCCAAACGTACCGCTAAAGAGGTCTTTCCCGTGGCCGTAGCCCCTAAGATGGTCAGTAAATTATACATGAATATTGCTCTATGATGATACCTGTTTATCTTTCCCGACAAAGATAGTTTTAAAAGTCGCAAGATTTATCTTCCTACCTATTTTTTTCACCGTGTTAACACCAACTAATACCAAAAAGTGTTATATTTGAAAGCGACAAATAATACTACTTATTCAAAAAAATTATAAAACAGCAACTATGATAAACGATGACATCATTCGCTTAAGAGCTTTAGAACCTGAAGACTTAGAATGTCTGTATCAATGGGAAAATGATATGGATTTATGGGAAGTCAGTGACACGCTTACCCCCTTCTCCCTGTTCACGTTAAAGAAATACATCGAAACTTGTCATCTGGATATATATACCACCAAGCAACTTCGCTTGATGATTGAAAGAGTGGATACAAATGCCCGGATTGGATTAGTTGATCTCTATGATTTCGATCCATATCATCAACGTGCCGGTATCGGAATCATGATCCACAATACTGAAAACCAAAAACAGGGGTTCGCAACAGCCGCTATCCGTCTGATGATCGACTATTGTTTCGAAACACTGGGACTAAACCAGATTTACAGTAGCGTCCCCAGCGGAAACATTGGTAGCCGCAAACTTTTCGAGAAACTCGGTTTTGTACAGACCGGATACCGGAAAAACTGGCTCCGCCGGGGAAATGGCTGGGAAGACATTGTATATTTCCAACTACTAAATCAATAAACCAAATCGAGGGGCTGTAAAACTACAGCCCCTTAAATTTATAAATTTAAACGGTTATGAAACACTCGTTATTACTAGTATGCCTATTCTCGGGATTCTTAACAAAAGCTGCTATCCCTGAGAAAACAATTCAAGCCACCATTACCAACATTCAGGCAAAAGGAGTTACTAACACAACCGCCATCGAAACCGGAGTTCGACAAGTTGCCCACCTTTGGCAACCACAAGATGGCGCCGACTCCGAATTCCAAGAATTTTGCGTGAAAAACTATATCACCGACCCGGAACAAAAACAACAGGTATTCCAAAAGGTAAGTCATTACTTCGAGGCTTTATGGGGACATTTTAACGAAATCACGCTCCAACTTCAATTAAACTTGCATCAGGACAACGGCCCTCTTCACGACATAGATCCCATGTTCGGAGCTTACAGTCCCGGCTCTCATTTGATTAATGATTTTTACAACAATAAAATCGGCTTTATCATTGCCCTCAATTTCCCGGAAGTACCTTTACAGGAAAAAGAAAAACTAGGTAACGACCGTATGGCTTGGGCCTATGCTCGCCTCGGTGACGTGTTTACCCAACGGGTTCCGGCAGAACTAATCCAAGCTGGTGTGAAAGCGGAAAGTGATGCAGACGTGTATATTTCAAGTTACAACATTTATATGGGCCACGTGCTAAACGCCAAAGGACAAAAGCTTTTCCCCGAAGATAAAATTTTGCTTACTCATTGGAATTTAAGAGACGAAATCAAGGCCAACTACAACAAAGGGAAAGAAGGTTTGGACAAGCAACGTACCGTTTATGAGGTCATGAAACGGATTATCTCGCAGGAGATCCCCGTGCAAGTCATCAATTCCGGAGCTTACGACTGGAATCCTTACTCCAACACGCTCACCCAAAACGAACAAACCGCAACGGGCACCCCGGAGGCAACAGAACGTTATCAACGTATGTTAAATAACTTTCACGCCATGAAAGCCATCGACCCTTATGCCGGCAAAAATTTCATTGCAAGGAAGTTTTCGGGAGAAATGGAAGTGTCGGTAGAAGACGTAAAAGCTCTTTTCACCCAATTCCTCACTTCTCCGGAACTGAAAGAAGTCGGTAAGATCATCTCCAAACGCCTGGGCCGCAAGCTAGAAGCTTATGATATCTGGTACGACGGATTCAAACCCCGCAGCAATCTGGACGAAACCAAACTGGACTCCCAGATACAAAAACTTTACCCAAATGCAGAGGCCTTTAAAGCAGGGCTTCCCTCCCTGCTCACGCATCTGGGTTTCACCCCCGAGAGAGCAAACGAAATTTGTGACAAAATAGCCGTGGATGCCGCCAGAGGTTCAGGACATGCATGGGGAGCCGCCATGAAAGGCCAACAATCACACCTCCGCACTCGAATCCCGGCAGAAGGTATGAATTACAAGGGATACAACATTGCCGTCCATGAATTCGGTCACAATGTGGAACAAACTATTTCCATGTACAATGTAGACAATTTCATGATGGCCGGAGTTCCGAACACGGCTTTCACGGAGGCACTTGCCTTCGTGTTCCAAAAACGGGATCTACAATTACTGGGCATCGAAAATAATGACCCGGAAAAAGACAAGATGGACATTCTTGATAAATTCTGGAGCCTGTACGAAATTATGGGAGTCTCTATGCTCGACATCTCCATCTGGGAATGGTTGTACGCAAACCCGAATGCGACAGCCGAACAGTTAAAAGAAGCCACGATCAACTTATCAAAAGAAATATGGAATAAATACTATGCCCCTGTCTTCGGAAAAAAAGACGAAACGGTTCTAGCAATCTATTCCCACATGATCAGCTACCCACTGTACCTGTCAGCTTATGCCTTCGGTCAAATCATCGAATTCCAGCTGGAAGACTATCTTAACGGTAAGAATTTCGCACAAGAAGTTGACCGCATTTACCGTCTGGGCCGTCTTACTCCCAACGAATGGATGATCCAAGCCACGGGCAACGACCTCAGCGTGGAACCCATGCTTCATGCTTTACAGAAAGTAATTAAAAAATAAATCTTCTTACTTTATAAGTAAATAGCCGATTGTACTAAAAGTTGCAATCGGCTATTTACTTATAAAACTATTTCACGTTTATTTGTTTTCTTTCTCGGTAATAATCAATTTATCATTCTCCTTATCATAACCGACATCCAGTTCCGTTCCCTCCGCAATACCTTTAATAATCACCTCGGCTAATTCATCCTCCAGGTATTTCTGAATAGCTCGTTTTAGCGGACGAGCCCCATACTGCGGGTCATATCCTTTCTCTATAATAAAATCTTTCGCCTCCTTCGAGATCGTGATCACCAAACCGAGATCGTTCACCCGCTTGAACAGACTCTTCAACTCGATGTCAATAATCTTGTAAATATCCTCTTTGGTCAAAGGATTAAACATGATAATATCGTCAATACGATTCAAGAACTCCGGCGAGAAGGCATTTTTCAACGCTTTCTGAACAACCCCTCTGGCATACTCGCTATTTCCTTCCATATTCTGGGAACCAAAACCGATTCCCCGGCCGAAATCCTTCAACTGACGGCTACCGATATTAGAAGTCATGATCACGATCGTGTTCTTGAAATCCACTTTTCGCCCCAGACTATCAGTCAACTGCCCGTCGTCCAACAACTGCAACAGAATGTTGAACACATCCGGATGAGCCTTTTCGATCTCATCCAGCAACACGACAGAATACGGTTTACGACGTACTTTCTCGGTCAACTGCCCGCCTTCCTCGTATCCCACGTACCCAGGAGGCGCTCCTACCAGTCGGGACACGGCGAATTTTTCCATGTATTCACTCATGTCAATTCGGATTAACGCATCCTCGGTATCAAACAAGTAACGGGCCAGCACCTTGGCTAACTGTGTCTTTCCGACACCTGTCGGACCCAAGAAAATAAATGAACCGATCGGACGATTCGGATCTTTCAGTCCGGCACGATTCCGATGTATGGCTTTCACGATTTTCTCGATCGCCTCCTTCTGTCCGACAACACTTTCGCTCAATTCATCATGCATCTGCAACAACTTCATCCCCTCGGTCTTGGCAATACGTTTCACCGGAACCCCGGTCATCATGGCCACCACCTCGGCAATATGCTCCTCGGTCACGGTCACCCGGTTTTCCTGCAAATCCCGTTCCCAATTTATTTTCTCTTCTTCCAATTGTTTCAACAACTGCCGTTCCTTATCCCGGAAAGCGGCTGCCACCTCGAAATTCTGTTGTTTCACGGCCTCCTTCTTCTTTTCCTTCACCTTCTCCACATCCTTCTCCAACTGTTCGATAATCGGCGGTACGTTTATATTGGAAATATGCACTCTCGATCCAGCCTCATCCAAGGCATCTATTGCCTTATCCGGCAAAGCCCGGTCGGAGATATAACGGGTAGTTAATTTCACGCAGGCCTTGATCGCCTCGTCCGTGTAACGCACGTTATGATGATCCTCGTAACGAGATTTTATATTATTCAGAATCTCCACCGTCTCGTCAAACGAGGTCGGTTCCACCAGCACCTTCTGAAAACGACGTTCCAAAGCACCGTCCTTCTCTATATTCTGGCGATACTCGTCCAGCGTCGTCGCCCCGATACATTGAATTTCTCCACGAGCCAACGCCGGTTTCAACATATTGGCCGCATCCAGATTACCCCCGGAACCTCCGGCCCCGACAATCGTGTGAATCTCATCAATAAACAAAATAATATTCCGGTTCTTCGCCAGCTCGGCAAGAATCGCTTTCATACGTTCCTCGAATTGGCCCCGGTACTTCGTACCTGCCACGATAGAAGCTATATCCAGCGAAATCACTCGCTTGTCAAACAGAACCCGTGATACCTTCTTCTGAACGATACGCAGAGCAAGCCCCTCGGCAATAGCCGATTTACCCACCCCCGGATCACCAATCAACACCGGGTTATTCTTCTTACGACGGCTTAAGATCTGTGCCAGACGTTCGATCTCTCGGTCACGTCCCACGATCGGGTCCAAAGCCCCCTCTTCTGCGGCTTTCGTGATGTCATTCCCGAAATTATCCAGTACGGGAGTATCGGATTTGGAAGAAACAGGACCTCCCTGACGATAAGGATTATACATGGAAGATTCATCGTCTCCGTCCTCCGGATCATCCCCCTCGTCATTAAATTCGGATTGCATCCGCATCTTCTCTTTTAGCACGGCCTCTTTAAAGATGTCGTAATCTATATTCATTGTTTTAAATAACTTCGTCACAAAGCCCGCTTGATTCCTCAATATTGCCAACATCACGTGTTCCGAGTCCAGTTCATCATCCCCCAGATCCCACGCCTCGTCGGACACACGTTTCAACACGCTATTCGCCGCTAATGTAAAGTCAAGACTTTCCACTTTATCGGATTTATAACGTTTCCCCTCCAGGCGTTGTTCTATCTTATCTTTCACCTCGTAAAAATCCAGCCCTAAAGACATCAATATATCAATCGCCCTTCCACTTCTCAACTTCAACAATCCCAAAAACAAATGCTCTGGATAAATTTTAGAATTCCCCAGTCGCTTTGCTTCCTCTCCTGCCGAAGTCATGATCTGTTTTAGTCGTCTCGTATCTTCTTTTCCCATATTTTCAATGCCGCCCTTCCACGGCTTTACTTGTTACTTTTTTATTTATCGTAAAGATAAACTATATACTTTAATATTCAAAATAAGCCCACAAGCATTTACAACGTATAAAATATACCAATCTTTATGAACCCATTAATGTATTAAACTCTTTTTCGGTCAAAATAGTTACATTTAACTTCTGCGCTTTTTGCAATTTACTCCCGGCATTCTCCCCCGCCAAAAGATAAGTCGTCTTATTAGACACTGAATCACTGACTTTTCCCCCAGCTTTCAAGATCATTGCCTTAAAATGCTCACGTGGCAACGAAAGAGTTCCCGTGATCACGAAGGTTGTGCCGGCCAATTGATCGGATTCACCCTCTTCCCCCTGTATTGTCCCGCTAATACCATATTGCAAAAAGCGTTCCATCATCTCCCGGTTCTCCGTTCTTTCGAAATAACGGAGAACGCTACCGGCCATCTGATCCCCAATATCCTCGACCTCCGTCAACTGTTCAAACGTCGCATCCATCAACTTCCGAATGTCCTTAAAATGACGGGCCAGATTCCTCGAAGCCGTCTCTCCGATATAGCGAATCCCCAGAGCATTAATGAATTCCGGCAAATTCCGTTGTTTCGATTTCTC
>ERZ832317.2331-NODE-2331-length-22118-cov-3.333998_pt1 | contig 22118 bp, 15 predicted proteins | sample MGYA00519695_ERZ832317 | MGnify/ENA primary metagenome ERZ832317 (study PRJEB31850, sample SAMEA3708726) | human gut metagenome | biome: human gut; feature: human-associated habitat; material: faeces | place: China | collected 2014 ...
ACTGTTATTGCTATCGGAACCATGCTTTACAACGATATGGTCAAGATGGGATATCCTGGTGACCGTACAGCCGGCCTGTTAGTAGTATCCGGTGGTATGGGACCGATCATTCCTCCATCCATTATCATGGTTATCTACTGTACCTTAACCGGTGCTTCTGTAGGTAATATGTTCAAACAGGGTATGTTAGTAGGTGTTACCATCATGGTAGTGCTTATGACAGAGGTTCTTTTCTTCGCAAGAAAAGAAAAATGGCCAAAACAGGAAGTAAAGCGTACACCGGCAGAAATATTCAAAGTGTTCTTAGATGCTATTCCTGCATTAATGACACCTATCATCATCCTTGGCGGTATCTACTCCGGTATGCTGACAGCTACTGAAAGTGCAGCTGTTGCCGTTGTATGGGCAGCTATTGCAGGTCTGTTCATCTACAAGGAACTGACATTTAAGGAACTGATCCCGATCTTAAAGGATTCTGCAAAGAGCTCCGCAATGATCCTTTTCATCATCGCTTCCTCTACTGCATTCTCCTGGGTATTTACTTTCTCCGGCGCTTCCCAGGCACTGGTAGACACCGTTGTAGCAATGAACCTGAATTCTATGTTATTCTGCTTCGTTGTTGCTATCATTCTTCTTATTTTCGGTACATTTATGGAAGGTACTGCCATCGCAGTTTTACTGGTTCCGGTTCTGTGGCCGATCGCCCAGAGCATGGGAATCGATGTTATCCATTTTGGTATGATCGTATGTATCTCCAACGTAGTTGGTACTATGACACCACCTGTTGCAGTTAACATTTTCTCAGCGTCAACTGTATCAGGACTGAAAATGGGAGACATTGCAAAGGCAGAGATCCCATTCCTGATCGGATATGTTGCAGTATTCTTCTTGTGCGTATTCTCAAGAGGTTTCTGTACAATGCTTATTTAATTTTAAAAACTGGGGCCGCCTGCAGGCGGCCTTATAAATAATCACATAACATGATCAGCAAAAGGCTGGTCAGGTATAACAGGAGGTTTATCATGATCCAAGGTGAAATAACAAAAGAACGTATGGAAGGCTGGAAGTTTGATTCTTCCTGTGAAGAAGGATTCCATGAGATCATTGCACCAGGAAAGGCAGACTGTGAACAGGAGTATATTTACCGTTTAAACCTGTCCGCAGGAAAGAGTTTTGATCTGGAGACCGGAAAACTGGAAATGGATGCTGTATGTATCAAAGGTGCAGCTGATTTTTCCTGGGACGGTTATGCAGGAACCTGTGATAAGCTGGATTCCTTCTATGTAGTAAGCAATATGAAAGTACATATTACAGCAAAAGAAGACTGTATTTTCTACATTGCAGGTGCTGTTGATGAAGGATATGGAAAACCATTTTTCCGTAAATGTGACCTGACCATGCCTATTGGTGAGATCCATCAGATCCATGGCTCCGGCGTCAGCCAGAGAGAGGTATTTATGACCATCGATCCAGGTACAGCATCTTCCAGACTGTTAGTAGGTCTGACCTGGGGCGGAAATGGTGCATGGACCAGCTGGCCGCCTCATGAGCATGAAAAGGATCTGGAAGAGGTTTATTGCTACTTTGATATGGATGATCCTCATTTTGGACTGCATTTAAGCTATGTAGAACCAGGAGATACCCATGGAGTAGTAGCTCATACTGTTAAGAGTGGTACTATGATCCTGGCACCAAGAGGTTACCATCCTACAGTAGCTGCACCGGGAACCAGAAATACATATTTATGGGTACTGGCAGCACATTCCCACAAGAGTCGTCGTTATGATCTGGCAGTTCTGGACCCGAAGCGCGCAGAAATGAACTAGGCCAGAAATAAAGTAAAATTAAGAGTTATATTTAGGAGGCAGAGACATGAACGCAATGGATTCAATTTTTCTCCCACGTTTTACCATTGGCGAGAATGCATTTGACGCTTTCCATGATGAAATGGGAAGATATGGAAAAAAAGTAGCAGTGATCCACGGAGAAAGAGCATGGAAGGCAGCAAGGGAATATGTAGTTCCTGCACTGGAAAAAGCAGGTCTTACGATTACTACAGAATGGCTGTATGGACATGATGCAACCCATGAAAACGCTGATAAGATCTCAAATGATCCTGCAGTACAGGAAGCAGATATGCTCCTTGCAGTAGGCGGTGGAAAATGTATCGATACAGCAAAGCTGGCTGCAGATCACCTTGGAAAACCGGTATTTACCGCTCCTTCCATTGCGTCTAACTGTGCTCCTGTTACCCAGATCAGTATTATGTACCATGAGGATGGTTCTTTCTGCGACATCCCAAGATTAAAGGAAGTACCGGTACACTGCTTTATCAATCCGAAACTGGTTTTAGCAGCTCCTGTTAAATACCTGTGGGCTGGTATCGGCGATGCCATGGCAAAGCATGTAGAGTCCAGCTGGTCTGCAAAGGCTGGGGAGAAGTTAAGCTTTGGCAGTGAGTTTGGTATCACAGCAGGACAGATGTGCTTCTATCCAATGGTTAAGGATGCGAAGAAGGCAATGGATGATGCAAAAGCAGGAAGAAACAGTGAAGAGCTTGAAAACACTATTTTAAATATTGTTGTTTCCCCAGGTGTTGTATCTGTTTCTGTTCATCCAAATTATAATGGCGGTATTGCACATGCTTTATTCTATGGCCTGACCAAGAGAGAGCATATTGAAAAGAAACATCTCCATGGTGAGGTAGTTTCCTACGGCACACTGGTAAATCTTATGGTAGATAAGGACTGGGATAAGCTGAAACTGGCTTATGGCGTAAATAAGTCTATTGACCTGCCTGTATGCCTGGCTGATCTGGAGCTGGAAAAGGATGACAAGTTAGAGGATGTCCTTGAAGCAACAATGGCAAACCAGGAAATGACCCATACACCTTATCCTGTAACAAAAGAGATGATCTATCAGGCAATCCAGGATCTGGAAGACTATAAGGGTTAAAAACCTAGAATGTAAGTTAGAGAGGATAGTAAAATGGCAGTAACCATACGTGATATACGGGTAATCTGCACAGCGCCGGAAGGCATCAACCTTGTGGTGGTAAAAGTTGAGACCAGCGAGCCGGGACTTTACGGACTGGGCTGCGGAACCTTTGCTTACCGCCACCTGGCTGTAAAGCTGGTAGTAGAAGAATATTTGAAGCCTCTTCTTGTTGGAAGAAATGTAGAGAATATTGAAGATCTGTGGCAGCTGATGAACCAGAACGGATACTGGAGAAACGGCCCCATTGAAAATAATGCTATTTCCGGCGTAGATATGGCATTATGGGATATTAAGGGAAAAATGGCAAATATGCCGCTGTACCAGCTGTTTGGCGGAAAGTGCAGGGAAGGTATTCCTGTATACCGTCACGCAGATGGCCGCGATCTTTCCGAGCTGTGTGAAAATATTGAACGTTTCCATGAAATGGGTATTACCAATATCCGCTGCCAGTGCGGTGGTTACGGCGGCGAAAGCTATGGAAATACGCCGGCAACTGCACCAAAGGGCGCCCAGCCAGGTGTTTATCTGGATTCCAGAAGCTATATCCGCAATACAGTAAAGCTGTTTGAAGGCATCAGAAACAAATTAGGATATGAGATCAATCTGGTACATGACGTTCATGAACGTATTGCTCCTATTGAAGCTATTAAGCTGGCAAGAGAGCTGGAGCCATTTGATCTGTTATTCTTAGAGGATCCGGTACCGATCGAGCAGACAGACTGGTTAGCAAGAATGAGAGAGCAGACCTCCATACCAATCGCAGAAGGCGAGCTGTTCAACAATCCTGTTGAGTGGAGAAAACTTATCTCAGAACGGCTGATCGATTACATCCGCGTACATTTAAGTCAGGTTGGCGGTATTACACCGGCAAGAAAGCTGCAGATCTTTGCAGAACAGTTTGGTGTACGCACTGCATGGCACGGACCTGGAGACATGTCTCCTCTGGCTCATGCAGCAAACATCCATATTGACCTGGCAGCACCAAACTTTGGTGTACAGGAATGGTCCGGCATTGAGCCTCCAAACTTTGTTATCCAGGAATTAAAGGGACCACATGGTGCTCTCCTTGAAGTATTCCCGGGACTGCCTGAGTTTGACAATGGTTATGTATATGCAAATGATAAACCTGGTTTAGGCGTTGACTTAAATGAGGAAGAAGCTGCAAAATATCCTTGTGAGAATACTGTGACTACATGGACACAGACAAGACGCAGGGACGGAGCATTGCAGACTCCATAAAGGGATGAAGGATCCCCGGGTTCTTACACCAATCTCCCCGGTTTACCGGGGAAAATCAAAATATATTTATACATTCCGCTCCCGTATCACGGGAGCTGGCCACCATATATTATTATAGGAGGATAAAAAAATGGCATTTGATTACAAGGAAAAATTCAGCGTAGCTGGCAAAAAGTGCATCGTTACCGGTGCAGCACAGGGACTTTCCAGAGGTATGGCAGAAGGTCTGTTAGAGAATGGTGCTGAGGTTGTATTAATGGACCTTCAGGCAGAAAAGCTGCAGGCAGTTGCAGATGAATACTGCAAGATGGGTTACAAGGCACATGCAGTAGCAGGTGACTTATCCAAGAAGCCAGAGATTGACCGTATGTTCGCAGAAGCTATGGAGATCTTGGGAAATAAGCTGGATGTTATGATCCCTGCAGCAGGTATCCAGAGACGTTACGAGCCATGGGAATTCCCGGAGGATGCATGGAGACTGGTTATTGATGTTGATTTAAACCATGTATGGTTTATGTGCCAGAAGGCAGTTCAGGTTATGAAAGATAAGGAAGGCAGCACCGGAAAGATCATCAACATCGCTTCCATGAACGCATTCTTTGGTGGTACAACTGTTCCTGCTTACACAGCAGCTAAGGGTGCTGTAGCAATGCTGACCAAGAGCCTTGCATCTGACTGTGCTGACCACAATATCTGCTGCAACGCAATTGCTCCTGGATATATGGATACTGAAATGTGCGCTAACATGACTCAGGAAAGAAAAGACGAGTGCACCAAGAGAATCCCTGCAGCACGTTGGGGACTGCCAGATGACCTTAAGGGACCGGTACTGTTCCTGGCTTCTGATGCAAGTGACTACTTAAATGGTGCTGTTATCCCTGTAGACGGCGGATTCTTAGTTAAGTCATGATGATGTCCTCACAGGTGGGATAGTTAAATAGTACACTTAGAAAAGGGGTGCTGTAGTAAGACGATCAGTCGGGCTGCAGTGCCCCTTTCCAAAATCTTCCATTTTTAAAACACCCAGGGGGGTGTTATGGGCTTGACATTCATGGTTTGTTAGTTATATCATGAAATAACGACGGATAAACATCAGGTATTTTTGATATAATTGGGAGGTGGTCGCGTGCGACAGACGCAAAAAGAGAAACTGCTGCCGGAGCAGACAGCAGAGAAGATAAGGGGATACATAGAAGGTAATGGATTAAAGGTAGGAGATAAGCTTCCGAACGAATTTCAGCTTGCTGAGATCTGCGGAGTAGGAAGAAGTACGGTGCGGGAAGCGATCAAGCTTCTGGTTTTTTCCGGAAAAGTAGAAGTGATCCGTGGAAGCGGCACTTATATTAAGAAAGAAAAAGCTTCCCAGGCATCACCGGCGGTAAATGATGATCCTATAGGACTTCAGGAAAACAGTGAAGAAAATCTGTTCCAGACTGGTCTGGAATTTGTAGATGTACGTCTGATGCTGGAACCGGAAGTGGCAGCTATGGCAGCTACCAATGCAGATTATGCTGATTGTCAGAAACTTCAGCAGATCCAGAAGGAGGTAGAAGACCTGGTTGTCCAAGGAAAAGATCATATTGCTGCGGATATTGAGTACCACAGGCAGTTGGCAGCCTGCACCCATAACCAGACCCTTTGCAATCTTATGGAGATCGTGGTAAAGGGAATTCCGATTTTTGTGCAGATGACAAAAAATAATTTTGCCAAAACAACAGTGGACCAGCACCAGGCGATCACAGATGCCATTTCATCTGCAGATGCCCAGGGAGCAAGATATGCAATGATCACCCACTTAAACAGCAACCGCAAACGGATCTTAAAAGTGCTGACAGAGCAAAAATCAAATGGAAAGTTATAATCCCCTGTGTTTTCATTGAAAGTTATTGTCAATTTCGTTATAATAGTGTTAAAAAACAGATTGTACACGATCGGTTCGGGGGACACATTATGGAAAAAAGTTTTTTGACATGGACAGCAGCCGCTTTAGGAACGGCAATTCTTTTAACAGCATGCAATACGAATACAGGAACAACTGCGCCAGGCAGCAAGGTGAAACTGGACCCAAGTAAACCGGTTTCCCTTACTGTCTGGCATTATTATAATGGGGCACAACAGGCTGCCTTTGACCAGCTGGTTTCTGAATTTAACGCTACAGAGGGAAAAGACAAGGGTATTTATGTAGAAGGATATACCCAGGGATCTGTATCTGATCTGGAAAAGGCGGTTTCAGATGCAGTATCCGGTGCTGTAGGTGCCCAGTCTTTGCCGGATATTTTCTCTACCTACGCAGATACTGCCTATGCAGTACAGAAAGAGGATAAACTGGCGGATCTGTCTTCTTATTTTACAGAGGAAGAACTGTCTGAATATGTGGACTCTTACATAAAAGAAGGCTATTTCCATGATGATACCTCTCTTTATCTCTTCCCTGTAGCAAAGTCTACAGAGATCATGATGATCAATAAAACAGACTGGAAGCCATTTGCAGATGCTACCGGTTCTTCTTTAGAGGAACTTTCTACTTTAGAGGGAGTGGCAGACGTTGCAAAGCGTTACTATGAGTGGACCGACAGTTTGACCCCGGATATCCCTGATGATGGAAAAGCATTTTACGGAAGAGACTCCATGTCCAATTACTTTATTATTGGCATGAAACAGTTAGGAGCAGATATCTTTGACGTAAAGGACGGTCAGGTTACGATCCAGGCAGACAAAGAAAAAGTCCGCCGCCTGTGGGACAATTATTATGTACCTTATGTAAATGGCTATTTTGCAAGTATGGGAAAATTCCGTTCAGATGATGTGAAAACAGGGGATATCCTGGCTTACACCGGTTCTTGCGCATCTTCTATGTACTTCCCGGATCAGGTAGTAACCGATGAGGACAGCCATGCCATTGATTATGTGGTAATGCAGCCTCCTGTATTAGAGGGAGGCGAACAGATCAATGTACAGCAGGGCGCAGGAATGGCAGTGACAAAGTCAGATGCCCAGCATGAATATGCCTCCTGTGAGTTTTTAAAATGGTTTACCAGAAAAGAAAATAATCTCCGTTTTGTATGTGAGTCTGCCTATATGCCGGTGCGCAAGGATGCCAATTCCATGGAAGCGTTAGATGAAGTGATCAAAGAAAAAGACCTGAAAGTAAATGCTAAGGCGTATCAGTGTTTAAGCAGTATTTTAAATGCCTATGAGTCCATTCATTTTTATACCCCGAACTGCTTTGAAAACGGATATGCCACCAGAAATATCCTGGATTATGATCTTTCCGACAAAGCTGCCCAGGATAAAGAAAAAGTAGATGAAATGGTAGCAGCCGGAATGTCAAGAGCAGAAGCAGCTGCAGAATTTACCGGCGATGCTGCGTTTGAAGAATGGTATGACAGCTGGTATCAGAAGTTAAATGACACGGCACATTCCAATCAGTAGATCCTGTATTTAAGGACGGAAACAGGATCAGAAATAAGATGAGAAATGCCACAGGCAGGAGGTTTGGAAGTAAAACATGAAAAAAAAGAAAAGAACATTGATGCATATTTTACTTCTGCCTCTTTTACTGGTGGTATTATTTCAGGGCATCTTACCTTTTTCCATGCTCCTTTCCAGCGGTGTTAAATCCATTATGGAGAGTAATGCAGTAGATCTTGACAGTTATCTGGTGGAAAACAGCAAGGTAATACTGGAAAATGCCATGATCGAGCAGTGGAGTGCTGTGCGCAAAGAGAGCAACTATCTGAATAGTGTTCTTTCTGATCTGTTAAAAGAACAACGGGCAGATATAGAAAAGTTTACAAAGGATAAGGAACTTCAGAAGGAATATACCCAGCGTGTATTTCCGGAGCTTTTAGAGTCTTTGCGCCGTGATACCACCTGCGGTGTGTTTCTTGTTATGGCAAATGATCAGCCAATAGGGGCACCGGGAGATTTTACGGGATTTTTCCTCAGGGACTCTGATCCTGTGACCAAGGCAGATACAAACTCTGACCTTCTTTTGGAGCGCGGGGATAAAACTCTGGCCCGTCAGTGGGGAATTACCCTGGATAATTCCTGGTCCCCTGCATTTCGTTTTCAGGGAAAAGGTATCAGGGAAAGTGATGATTTTTTCTATGAACCTTACACAGCAGGTATGGCTCATACAGGGGTAGATATGGCCAGTTTAGGTTACTGGTCCATGCCTTTTATACTGGAAGATTATGAAATGGATAACCATAAAATGATCACATATTCTGTCCCTTTGGTCAATGATGGTGTGATCTATGGTGTTGTGGGAACGGAAGTTTCTGTCAGTTATCTGTGCAATACCTATTTCCGTGTACAGGATCTGAACAGGCAACAGACAGCCGGTTACGCCATTGCCGTTGATAACGGAGATGGTACGTATGAAAATATTGCAGGAAAAGGTAATCTTTATGATGCGGTACAGCGTGAAAATGGTATTTTTAAGCTGGAAAGTACAAAGCATGAGGATCTTTTCAAGGTAAAGGACTCTAAGATCGGTTCCCAGGAGATCTATGCCCTGTTTTCAAAAATGAATTTGTATGCCAATAATGTCCCTTATAAGAATACAAACTGGGTTTTATGTGGTTTTGTGGCAGAGGACTCTATTTTCAGTCTGGGAGATAAGCTGTACAGCGATATTTTGACGACTATTGTGGCCTGTGCAGTTTTGGGACTGGTGATCATGAGTGTGGTGATCCGCTGCGTAACACGACCGGTATACAGGCTTATGGACAGTATCCGAAGCGGAATTGCAGGCTTAAAAGAGTTTGCGCCTTCCGGTATCCAGGAAGTAGATGAGCTGCATCAGGTGGTTGAAAATCTGACAGAAAGTGAGATCAGCACAGAACATCAGCTCAGTGAAGAAAAAGAGCGTTACCGGATCGCAGTAGAAAGTTCCAATGACCTGTTTTTTACATACCGTGAAAAAGGAAATACACTGGAGATCGTAAACAGCAGGGAAATGGATGGTTTGTGGGATATAAAAAATGCCAAAAAAAAGATCCTGGACCGTTATTTTTCAAGGGAAGACCAGAAAAAGCTCCTTTCTATGCTGCAAAGTCATGAGAATACAATTTATGGTCAGTTTTGCTGTATCAATGGCAACCACTCACAGGGACGCTGGATCGAGATCAGAGGAAAGACCATTACAGAGACAAAAGAGGATGATCGAAAGATCGTAGGTTTTGTCCGGGATATCCATGAAACAAAGATGCGGGAACTGAAACAGGAACGAAAGCAGATGATAGATCCTGTTACCTTATTTTACCGTTTAAAACCGGGAATGGAGGTAATTGAGAAGGTTCGTGGAAAGTATCCCCAGGGTATGTTTATTCTTGTGGATATCTGTCATTTTACCATCATAACCAGGGACTTTGGTCTGACATTTAGGGATGTGGTCCTGGAAGAATTTTCCAAAATGTTTCTGGAGGTGTGTGCCGAAGATCTTTCCAGACCTCCGGTGATGATCCGTGCAGGTTCTGATGAACTCCTTGCCTGGATCCCTAAAATTACAGAGGAAAGCTGCAGGCAGAAACTGGAAAAACTGAAAGAACGTTTTTCTGTGATGATCCGGCGCAGTGCCTTAAATCTTAATTTCCAGGCTGGAATTGCCAGAGGGGATGAAAGTGTAACAACCACCTCTCTGTTAAGACGGGTCCGGATCGCTGTTACAGAAGCGGAAAAGCAGGAGATCGGTGTCCTTTCCTGGAATGAGGTAAAGGATCCGGGAGCACAGCCGAAAACATTTGGAAAGATCGTTTCCATGGGATATATGGAACAGATCAGTCTGGCTTCCCTGGCATTAAATCTGTTAGACCGCTGTCCGTCTATTGATGCAGGACTGGATCTGCTTTCCCGCCGCTTAAAAGCACGTTATGGAATGGAAAATATGCTGATCCTTTCCAGCGAGCTGGAATACCAGTGGAAGCATCTTCATGGCCTCATGGGAAAACGGGGCGTTGTCCACTGTACAGAAGAAGAGTATGAAAAATTAAATCAGGATGCCCAGATCAACGCAGTGCAGCCTGTAAAACAGCTGTTGTCCGTTGTACCTGTTTTCAGGAAAACAGATATAGACCAGACCGGTGTGGGGATCCTTATGTCAGATAACGGACAGTATTCCGGAAGCATCTTCCTTTTGGGAATAGAACCATCTGTTTATGAAAATGAGGAGGATAGAAAGCTTCTCTGGGAGATCGGCATTATCATCCAGAATCGTATCAACAGAGACCGTCATGATCAGTCTGCACAGGCAAAATCCGATTTCCTGGCCCATATGTCCCATGAGATCCGTACTCCTATGAACGGTATCATTGGTATGACAGAGATCGCTCTAAAAGAAGGACAGACAGAGGAAGTGCGTTTAGACTGCTTAAAGAAGGTAAAAGGATCCTCCAAATATCTGTTAGGTCTGTTAAATGATATTTTGGATATGTCAAAGATCGAAAGCGGAAAGATGAAACTGGTAAAAGATGATTTCCAGCTTGATAAGATGATCGGCGAACTGTATCCGTTATTGGAAGCTAAGTTTGAGGAAAAATCTCAGAAATATCACCAGGAGATCCATTTGGTCAACCAGTGGTTCTATGGGGATGCTTTGCGTCTCAGTCAGGTCCTGGTCAATCTGTTAAGCAACGCAGTGAAATATTCCGGGGATCACACGGAGATCACTTTAACAGTAGAGGAAACAAGGCTTTCTGATGGTCTTTCTAAATTACAGTTTGCGGTGAAGGATCACGGCATTGGTGTCAGTGAAGAAGACCGCCAGCGTATTTTCAGAAGTTTTGAGCAGGTGGACCGTTCTGTGGTAGGACAGCAGGGAACCGGACTGGGACTGGCGATCAGCAACCGTCTGGTACATATGATGGGCGGAACCATTGAGCTTGAAAGCCAGATCGGGGAAGGAAGTACCTTCCGGTTTTCCATTACGTTAAAGCCGGTCAGCGCCCACCATGTAAAAGAAGAAGTTTCCAGGGTGGAAAGAGATTTTACAGGTGTCCGCGTTCTGGTAACAGAGGACAATCCATTGAACCGGGAGATATTACAGTATATTCTGGAAGATATGGGAATGTCTGTGGAAAATGCCTGTGACGGAAAAGAGGCGGTAGATAAGTTTACCGCCTCCGAGAAAGGATATTATGATCTGATCATTATGGATATTATGATGCCGGTTATGAACGGACTGGAGGCAGCCCATGCCATCCGGACCACCGATCATCCGGATCATAAAAAGATCCCTATCATTGCCATCATTGCCAATGCTTTTGATGAAGATATCCGCAGGTCTCTTGCAAGCGGCATGAATGCCCATCTTTCCAAGCCGATCGAAGTGGATAAACTGCGGGAGACCCTTGGAAAACTGTTAAAATAAGGACTTACTGAACAAAGGGAGCAATGGTTTCTTCCGGGGCTGGCTGTGAGGTTTCCGGTGCAGCCGGAGCAGTTGGCGCTGGTTCTGTTGGTGCCGGAGCTGTCTGTGCCGGGGCTGTTTCATGTTTTGGAGCCTTTTTCTCTGTTGTCCCAGCCTTAGTCGGAGCAGCTGCTTTTGTTGGATTTGCAACAGAACTGCTTTCTTGTGCTCCTTTTGTGCTGGAGGCAGTTGTATCAGAAGTAGTTGTACCGGAAGTAGTTGTGCCGGAAGCAGAAGAGGTGTTGCGGTGGATCACAGCACTATGGCCAAGATAGGTTTTGGAGTGGTCCAGAGTACGTTCGACTTCCTGTCCGTCTTTGTATACAACTTTATAAGTATCCCAGCGGCTGCCTTTGGTGGCCGCTTTTATTGTATTTTCTGTTCCCGGAGCTAAAGTAGGGTCTTCTACGTATTCCGGTTCCGGCGGGTCGATTTCTTCTACTTTTTCAGAAGCCAGATCCCATACAACCCCATCCTCTAATACAGGCACGCCGAAAATAGAAACAGTTGCCTTGCGGTCAGCGTAGCTTGCAAGAATACCGATAGGTTTGTCAGAAGTATTTACAAAACGGAAGTCAGGCTGTTCCCAGCTGATGGCAGCATCCTGGCCCGGAGTTACATAGTTAGGCTCGAAAGTATGGGAGCGGCGGAAGGTAACTTCCATGCCGGACTGAAATACTACCCGGTATAAGGTACTGGAGATCTGGCATACACCGCCTCCCAGTTCCTGGACGACAGCGCCACTGTTGTATGCGGCTGCTTCCTGGTATCCTTTTTCCGCAGTACGCTGTCCTACAACAGAGTTAAAAGAAAATTCTTCCCCGGGCTGGACAATGGTTCCGTTTAAAGCTTCTGCAGCAAGGCGTACATTGGTGTTGCGCTTATCATTGTCCGTGGTTTCTGTGGTAAAGGTGACGAGAGTCTTGTAGCTGGCTTTTACCTCATCACAGGAAATAGAAGGTGCTTCCTTATGGGACTGTACTTCTACTACAGCATCCATGCGGTTTTCATGAATGGCAGCTAAAATATCATTGGCCAGCTGGTCCCGGTCAATACGTGAGCCGGCGCAGCCTTCCCTGAACACAAACTGTCCCTTCTGGTTGTCATAGTGGTCCAGGGTACTGATCTTTGAAGGAACATCCCATTCTTTTGCCAGTTCTTCCAGTTCCTGGGAAATGGAATTTTTCAGGGCATCCGTTGGAAGCTCTGCCGCTGTTAATGTAAGATCTCCTGAAACGGTTTCCTCTTCTTTACTGGTAAGCCAGTTGCGGATGGCGTCTGTAAGAATGTTGGGAAGTTCCTTACTGTCATCTTCATATGCGGCAGTCATATTCCAGGAAAGAGACTTACTGATCCGGGAAACAGCCTCATCTTTGCTTAATCCCTCTAAAGAAATGCCGTTGACAGTCAGTAAGACAGGAGAAGTTTCAGATGCCTGGCTGGCAGTTGCTTTTGCGGCTCTTTCCGGTTCAGAAACAGAACGGGAATGGAGTACAGCAGCGGAGATGCCTAAGAGTACGACAACAGCTCCTGCTGCTGCAAAGGGGATCCAACCTCCTTTTATTGGTTTTCTTTTCGGCCTGTCATAGTCAAAATGCAGCCGCTTTGATGTATGATCCTTATCCCGTCTTCCTCTGGGACCATGATAGGAAGAGCGGGAATTCTTGTTTGAAGACATAAATATCCCTCTTTTCATATGCTTTTTCATATGCTTTATAAAGTATTTTACAGATTTTGTATTATATAAGAAGGGATAAGGGATGTCAAGGCAGGTAAATACTGGTTTAAGGAAATATTAAACTAAATGTTAAAATGTCTGGAACAGGCGGGTCAGGACCGTAAAAATGATACAGCATAAAGCACCGCAAAATGCCGGCAGAAAAGCAGAAACAAAGGTCCACCATTTACTTTTTGTTTCTTTATACAGTGTGATCAGGGTAGTGGAACAGGGCCAGTGCATCAGGGAGAAAAGCAGGACGCAGACAGCTGTTTTCCAGGTCCAGCCATGTAACAGAAGGATCTCTTTTAACTGTCCCATATTTTCAAAATTTGTTAGGCTTCCCTGGGCTGTGTAGGCCATAAGGATAATAGGAAGAACGATTTCGTTTGCCGGAAGTCCCAGGATAAAGGCAGTTAAGATCACCCCGTCCATCCCCATAAGACGTCCAAGAGGGTCTAAAAACCGGCTGAAACGTGCAAGAAGGCTTATATTTCCCGGAGCTGTATTTGCCATGATCCACAGGAGAAAACCGGCAGGAGCAGCTACAGCGGCAGCTCTTCCAAGGACGAAAAGGGTCCGGTCTGTTACCGAGCGAAAGATCACTTTGCCGATCTGGGGCTTCCTGTAAGGGGGAAGCTCTAAGGTAAAGGAAGAGGAAACTCCTTTTAAGATCGTTGCAGATAAAAGGTAAGAGGTAATAAAAGTCATGGCGATCCCTGAAAGGATGAACAAAGTAAGCAGCAGGGCACTGGCAGCAGAAGAAAGCAGGCCATGGCTATTTCCGGATAAAAACAGCAGGATCAAAGTGATAAAAAGAGGCAGACGGCCGTTACAGGGAACGAAACTGTTTGTGATCATGGCAATAAGCCGTTCTCTTGGGGAGTCGATAATACGACAGCCTGTGATCCCTGCTGCGTTGCAGCCAAATCCCATTGCCATGGTAAGAGCCTGTTTCCCGCAGGCTTTACAGCACTGGAAAGGCCGGTCTAAGTTGTAGGCGATACGGGGCAGATAGCCGGAGTCCTCCAATAAGGTAAAAAGAGGAAAGAAAATAGCCATGGGAGGCAGCATAACGGAAACCACCCAGGCGAGGACCTGATAGACCCCATGAACGAAGGCGTCCCGGATCCAGTCTGGAAAATGAAGGGATAAAAGGGCCTGATCCAGTACCGGCTGAAAGGAAAAAAACAGTCTGGAAAGCAGGGCGGACAGGTCGTTTGCCCCAACCAGGGTGATCCAGAAGATAAGGGCTAAAAGTCCGGCCATGGCAGGATAGGCAGCCAGGCGGCCTGTAAGGATGCGGTCCAGTTTCCGGTCGGTTTCATTGTAGCTGCGTTCCGGCAGCTTTACACAAAGGGAGGCAATGGTTTCAGCGTTGTCGATCAGGCCGGAGACAATGCGGTCTTTTAATATGTCTTTAAAAATGCCTTTTCTGTTTAAATGATCCCAGGCAGTTTTTAAACAGTCTGCAATGGCAGGATCCTGTGACGGAACAAGCTGGCAGGCATTTGTAAAAGACCGGAGAAAGGACGGATCATCTTCTAGCAGGCGCAGGGAGAGAAAGCGGGAAGTGGTATAAAATGGAAGTTCATGGGTATCCAGCCAATTTTTCACAGCAGGTTCCACCATGGAGACTGCTTTTTCCAGTTCAGGGCAGTAAGTGACCTGATAGTGGGGAATGGCAGGACCTTCAGTAATATCATCTAACCGCTCCAAGAAAGAAGAAAGTGTGCTTTTCTTTCTGGCAGAGGTTCCTGCTACCGGTACACACAGCAGGTCTGATAACTGATCCAGATCAATGGTGATGTTTTTCTTTTCCGCTTCATCTAAAAGATTGACACATACCAATGTACGGTCCGTAGCTTCCAGGATCTGAAGGACCAGGTTTAAATTGCGTTCCAGACAGGTGGCATCACAGACAATGACCACTGCCTGATGAGCACCGAAACAGATAAAATCCCTGGCAACTTCTTCCTCTGCAGAACGGGAAGAGAGGGAGTAAGTTCCTGGAATGTCTACCAGTGTGTAATCACGGGCCGGACTGTGGCAGATTCCCCAGGCATTAGCTGTGGTCTTGCCGATCCAGTTTCCGGTGTGCTGCTTCTTCCCGGTAGTAAGACTGTTAAATAAAGTACTTTTTCCTACATTGGGATTTCCTGCAAGGGCGATCACAGGATAGTGATCCGGTATGGCTTTTGGCTGCTTCATGCTTTCTCCTTTCTGCAGATCTGGATGTTTCTGCTGTCTGCTTTACGGATAGCGATCACAGCTCCGCGGATCTGGTAGGCAGCAGGATCCCCTAAAGGGCTTATCCCAACACATTCTACCAGTGTATTTTCAACGAGACCTATATCAAGAAAACGGCGTCGGATGCTGCCGGAAGAGGTAAGGCAGCAGACCCGTGCTTTTTCACCAGGTTTTATATCGTTCAGACAAAGAGGGGAAGTCATAAGAATATTACCTGCCTGGGAAGTTATTTGTATTTATTATATGATACCAAGGGTCAAAAGGTTAAAAATCCGATGCAAGCAGTGAAAATAGCTGGAAAACTTAAGAAAGATGGGTTATAATATTAACAATATAGGTTATAAAAAATACAACAGGAGAAGGCAGAATTATCATGGAAGAAAATTATATTGAATGGCTGGTAAAACGGAAAGATCCCGTATATGCCTGGCCGGTAAAGATCCTGATGATCGTTGTGTGCGCGTTATCAGTACTGGCAGCACTGCAGATGTTATTGGGAATTCTGATCTTGGCGGCAGCAGCAGCGGCTACGTATTTTGTTTTTCTGAATTTGAGTGTAGAATATGAATACCTGTTTGCAGATGGCGGTTTCAGTGTAGACAGTATTCTTGGAAAAGCAAGAAGAAAGAAAACGTTTGACTGCGATAAAGAAGATGTACAGGTGATCGCACCGGCAAATTCCTATGTTTTAAAGGATTATGAAAAGCAGGGAATGAAAGTGATCGACTGTACCAGTCATAACGCCGGAGCAGATGTCTATGCCCTGATCAGCCAGAAAGGGGCCCAGACCACCAAGGTATTATTTGAACCGGGTGATAAGATGAAGGCAGCGATGCGCAGGGTATTTCCAAGAAAATTTATCTAGTGATAAGTTTACCTCATAAAAAATCATAAGGAATTTCAATGAATATTTTCCGTTAAATGGGTTTGACAATCCATATAAAATTTGCTAGTATTATTTACTAATAAGAAGGCCAAAACGCCAGTGTCTGATAAAACCGATGTTTTTTTAGCGCTGGCGTTATATTGAACCTTCATACAAAAATTTTACAGAGAAAGAGAGGAAAAATGAATGGGTACAATTATCGGTGAAGGCATTACCTTTGATGATGTGCTTCTGGTTCCATCCTATTCAGAAGTGATCCCAAACCAGGTTGATTTAAGCACAAACCTGACCAAGAAGATCCGTCTGAACATTCCGTTAATGAGTGCAGGTATGGATACCGTTACAGAGCATCGTATGGCAATCGCCATGGCTCGTCAGGGAGGAATTGGCATTATTCATAAGAATATGTCTATTGAGGCACAGGCTGAGGAGGTAGATCGTGTAAAACGTTCTGAGAACGGTGTTATCACCGATCCATTCTATCTTTCCCCAGAGCATACATTAAAGGACGCCAATGATCTGATGGCAAAATTCCGTATTTCCGGTGTGCCGATCACAGAAGGCAAGAAGTTAGTTGGTATCATTACCAACCGTGACTTAAAGTTTGAGGAAGATTTCAGCCGTCCGATCAGAGAGTGCATGACTTCCAAGAACCTGGTTACAGCAAAAGAAGGCGTTACCTTAAAGGAAGCAAAAGCGATCCTTGCAAAGGCAAGAGTAGAGAAGCTGCCTATCGTTGATGATGATTTCAACCTGAAGGGCCTGATCACCATCAAAGATATTGAAAAGCAGATCAAATATCCTCTGTCTGCAAAAGATGCCCAGGGACGTCTGTTATGTGGTGCTGCTATCGGTATCACAGCTAACGTTCTGGAGCGTGTAGAAGCACTGGTTAAGGCAAAAGTAGACGTAGTTGTTTTAGACTCTGCTCATGGTCATTCCGCAAACGTTATCCGCTGCGTAAAGATGATCAAGGAAGCATATCCGGATGTTCAGGTCATTGCAGGAAACGTAGCAACCGGTGATGCAACCAGAGCCCTGATCGAAGCTGGCGCTGACTGCGTTAAGGTTGGTATCGGACCTGGTTCTATCTGTACTACCCGTGTGGTTGCAGGTATCGGTGTTCCTCAGATCACCGCTGTTATGGACTGCTACGCAGTTGCAAAAGAGTACGGTATCCCGATCATCGCAGATGGCGGTATCAAGTATTCCGGTGATATTACAAAGGCCATCGCAGCAGGCGGCAGCGTTTGTATGATGGGAAGCATGTTTGCAGGATGCGACGAGAGCCCGGGTGCTTTCGAACTGTATCAGGGACGTAAGTACAAAGTATACCGCGGCATGGGCTCTATTGCAGCAATGGAAAACGGAAGCAAGGACCGTTACTTCCAGACCGATGCAAAGAAGCTGGTTCCAGAAGGGGTAGAAGGCCGTGTAGCTTATAAGGGTATGGTAGAAGATACTGTATTCCAGCTGTTAGGCGGTTTACGTTCCGGTATGGGTTACTGTGGAGCAAAGGATATCCCAACTCTTCAGGAGACAGGAAGATTTGTTAAGATCTCCGCAGCATCCTTAAAAGAGAGCCATCCACATGATATCCATATCACAAAAGAAGCTCCAAACTATTCCATTGAGGAATAGATATGAGTGCAGAAAAAAACAAGCGGCTGCGTTAGCAGACATTTGTTTTTTTCAAGCCATTCACGAAGATTCAGCCTGCGTGAGCAGGCAGTGGAACGCGTCAGCGCGGGAATCTGAGTGTTAGACGAAATTCATGGGTCGCCGCGTTTGCGGCGGCTCTTTTTGGGTTATGGGCCAAAAGCCGCAGACCGGGCTTTGGCTCATTGTAATGTATTTGAAAAAGAAAGCAGGAACATAAATTGGGAGAACGCTCCAAACTTACAACATTATGTTATATAGAAAAAGATGACAGTTATCTCATGCTTCACAGAGTCAGCAAGAAAAATGATGAAAACAAGGACAAATGGATTGGGATCGGCGGCCATTTTGAAGAAGGGGAAAGCCCGGAGGACTGTCTTTTAAGAGAAGCAAAAGAAGAAACCGGTCTTACACTGACTTCCTGGAAATTCCGGGGGATCGTAACCTTTGTTTCCGATGTGTGGGGAACAGAATACATGTGCCTATATACAGCAGACGGATATACAGGGGAGATGATCTCCTGCAACGAAGGCGTTCTGGAATGGATCAAAAAAGAAGATCTGTTAAAACTGAACCTGTGGGAGGGCGATAAGATATTTTTAAAACTTTTACAGGAAAATGCACCGTTTTTCTCCTGGTGCTCTGTCTGCTCCTGAATCTTGCGGGCTGCGCGGCAGCACAGAAGCCGCTGCGGGTGACGCTGGTTCTGAAAACCGTGACAGAGGTCGCTGAGTTCTGGGGAACGCTCCTGTCCGGCGTTGAAAAGGCGGCGGAGGAATATGGCGTCGAGCTGAAGGTCCTGACCTCGCCGCGCGAAATTGACATTGACAAGAAGATCGAGCTGATCCGGCAGGTGACAGCGGATAAGCCGGACGTCATGATCCTCTCTGCCGCGGACTATGACCGCTGCGCGGAAGCAACGGAGGAAGCCATCGCTGCCGGGATCGGCGTCGTTGCGATCGACACGGACGTCAATGCCGCAGGCCGCGCCTGCTTTGTCGGCAGCAACAGCTATGAGATCGGGCTGGAGATGGGCCGCGCCATGGCATCCTATCTGCCGGAGGGCGGAAAGGTCGCGGTCATTCAGCATATGCTGACGACCACAACGGGCATTGAACGCACGCGCGGCGTTCTGGACGCACTGAACGAGGCAGGAAATATCGAGATCCTCGGCAGCTTCTGCTGCGACAACTCGACCGAGCAGGCGCAGACGATCACGACGGAGCTTCTTTCCGCCGACCCGGAGATCCGGGGCTTTGTGTGCACGAACGAGGTCTGCAACGTCGGCGCGGCAAACGCGCTGGTCGAGCTGGGCATGGGCGGGCGCGTCTATGTCGTCGGCTGCGACAATTCGCAGCGGCAGATCCAGTTTTTAGAGCAGAACATCATTCAGGCCATTGTCACGCAGCGGCCGTTCAACATGGGCTACGTGGCCGTCCAGCAAGCCGTTCGCGTGGCAAACGGCGAGCAGACCGACGATTTCGTTGAGGTTTCCTGCGTCCTCATTACGCGGGAAAATATGTACACGCAGGAAAACCAGAAGCTCCTGTTCCCAGTTTTGCGCTGAGCGCCTTCCCCTCCGTGGATGCCTTGGGGCGCTCCCGCGCCAGTGCTTTACCGAGCAGTAGAGGCGTGCATTCGAGCATACAAAACCCGCTGCACATTATGTGCAGCGGGCGGTTTTTTATCCGATGCCGAGCATTGCGGTCGCAAAAGCGAAATAGACAAGCAGGGACAGGAAGTCCACGATCGTTGTGATGATCGGCGAGGCCATCACAGCCGGGTCGAAGCCGAGCTTTTTAGCCAGCAGCGGCAGCGTTGAGCCGACGATCTTGGCAAGGCAGACCGTCACGGCCATCGTCGCGCAGACGACAAAGGCTACCAGATACGTCACGCTCTCGCTCTTTAACAGCAGCATATCGACCACGATGATCTTCGCGAAGCAGGCGATTGCCAGGCACACGCCGCAGAGGACGGACACGCGGATCTCCTTCCAGACCACGCGTCCCAGGTCGCGGAATTCGATCTCATTCAGGCTGATGCCGCGGATGATGGACACGCAGGCCTGCGAGCCGGAGTTGCCGCCGGTGTCCATCAGCATGGGGATGAACGCCGTGAGGCACGGCAGGGCAGCCAGCGAGTTTTCAAATCTTGTGATGACGATGCCCGTCAGCGTCGCCGAAACCATCAGCAGCAGCAGCCACGGGATACGGTTTTTCCAGATCTCGACAGGGGTCGAACGCATATACGGGTGTTCGGACGGCAGCATAGCGGCCATCTTTTCCATGTCCTCCGTGGCCTCGTCTTCCATGACGTCCATGGCGTCGTCGAAGGTCACGATGCCGACCATGCGGTTCTCCGTGTCCACGACCGGCAGGGCAAGGAAGTTGTATTTCGAGAACATGCGGGCAACTTCTTCCTGATCGGTGTGCGTATGGACGGAGATGACGTTCGTCTCCATGATCTTGTCGACGGTCTCGTCGTCGTCCTGCGCCAGCAGCAGGTCCTTGACGGAGACGAGACCGATGAGCGTGCGGTTCTTGGTGACGTAGCAGGTGTAGATCGTCTCTTTGTCGACGCCCGTGCGGCGGATGCGGAGGATAGCCTCCTCCACGGTCATGCCGGGGCGCAGCGAGACATACTCCGTCGTCATGATGGAGCCTGCGGAATTCTCGGGGTAGCGCAGGATCTCGTTGATGTCCTTGCGCATGTCGGGGTCCGCCTGCGAGAGGATGCGGCGCACGACATTCGCGGGCATTTCCTCCACGATATCGACGGCATCGTCGACATACAGCTCGTCGAGCACCTCGCGCAGCTCGGAGTCCGAAAAGCCGCGGATGAGCAGCTCCTGCGCGTCCGGCTCCATTTCGACGAACGTCTCGGCCGCCAGCTCCTTCGGCAGCAGCCGGAACAGCAGCGGCAGGCGGGATTCCTCCAGCCCGTCAAAGACCGAGGCGATATCCGCGGGATTCATCGTGGATAGAATGTCGCGGATCGTGGAATACTTCTTTTCCACGAGCAGCGCCTCAAGCGTGCTCTCTACGGTTACGGTGTGATCTGCCATTTTCCGGTTCCCTCCTGATTCTTCATAGTACGGTCAGAGATTCGGAAGCGGGCACGGCAGGCCGAATATCGAATGATTAACGGGAACGCACCGCATGGACGCGGGCGTCCTTTTTCGTACTTCGGCCTACGCCAGTACCATTGCCACTCCCAGCATCCATGACGTTCCCTCCTTTTGGGCTGAAAATTTTTGAAAAGGCCCTACCTCTTATCATATTGCCGCGCGGCGCGTTTGTCAAGCGAAACCGCGGAAAAATCCCTTTTGTTTTTCGTGATCTTATGGTAAAATAGAAGAAAAACCGAAAAACGGAGTGGAAAACCTTGAACACGATCCGCATCTATGAAACGGACTCGCACGCCCGGCGGCTGCAGGCGCGCGTGCTCTCCTGCGAGGAGAGTGAAAACGGCTGGCTCGTGGAGCTGGACCGCACAATCTTTTATCCCACGGGCGGCGGCCAGCCCTGCGACATGGGCACGCTCGGCGGCGCGGACGTCACGGAGACGCTCCTGCGCGGCGAGACGGTGCTGCACCGCTGCACGGCGGCTCTGCCGGCCGGCGCGGACGTGACGGGCGAGATCGACTGGGCGCGGCGGCTGGACCTCATGCAGCAGCACTCGGGTGAGCATCTCGTCTCCGGCCTCATCCACGCGCGCTTCGGCTATGAGAACGTCGGCTTCCACCTCGGCGCGGACCTTGTGACGATCGATTTTAACGGCGAGGTGGACGAGCAGGCCCTGCAGGAGCTGGAGCGCGCCGCGAACGAGGCCGTCTGGGCCGATTTTGCGCCGCATATCTGGTATCCGGAGCCGGACGAGCTGGCGCACCTCCCATACCGCAGCAAAAAAGCGCTGACGGGCGCGGTGCGCCTCGTGCAGTTCGGGGACATCGACCTGTG
>ERZ832317.2337-NODE-2337-length-22077-cov-6.283171_pt1 | contig 22077 bp, 10 predicted proteins | sample MGYA00519695_ERZ832317 | MGnify/ENA primary metagenome ERZ832317 (study PRJEB31850, sample SAMEA3708726) | human gut metagenome | biome: human gut; feature: human-associated habitat; material: faeces | place: China | collected 2014 ...
AAACTCTTATGGGAAGGTATTGTATGGCTTCATCGTCATCTGTGCAAACATTGCCGTACATTGCACATACAACGTCCCCGTAACAAGTATCTTGATGTAAGCCGCGCCTACCTTGCTTATAGCAAACTTCGTAAACGCAGGAAATCACAGACCCGTATGATTAAACGCAGGTTACTTCAGTTGTTGGAAAAGTTACTTGACCAGCTGAAGCTGCTTCATTCCTCCTACAGGGACAGGCTTACACTATCCTCCGATTACCAAAGACGTTTCTCGGTCATACAGAGGGTCCTTGAGCAAGGAAAGTATTTATTTGCAGGTAAAAAAGTGTCCGACCGTATTGTAAGTATCGACCGTCATTACCTTCGTCCCATTATCAGAGGCAAGGAAACCAAATCCGTTGAATTCGGCGCCAAAGTCAACAATATACAGATAGATGGGATCTCCTTCATAGAACATATCTCCTTTAAGGCTTTCAACGAAGGAATACGTTTGAAGGACTGTATTCGTCTGCAACAACAACTGACCGGGGTTAGAGTGAAGGCGCTTGCAGCGGATTCAATCTATGCTAATAATGCCAACCGGAAATTTTGTACAAAATATCACATCAGTACTTCCTTTAAGCGTAAGGGCAGAGCTACCAAAGATGAGCTACTTCGTAAGATCTTACGCAACATGTATGAATCATTTTACCCAAAGTCCATTCTGTTGTATGACAGGTCGGACTTTGAGTAAAATAATCTATCTGTTAATATCCCGGGTTTTGTACCCATTGCGGGCATTTGTTGATTTCCGTTTGGGGTATCGGCATTAAATATTGTGCCTGTTTAAAGCTACGGATAACTTTAAGTTCTTCAATATGGAAGAATTCTTCTTCTGTTGTTCCGTATATATTCAGTCCTTTTACTTTCTCGCCTAGTATTTCCGCTTGTTTCCAACGGCGTAAGTCCCAGAAACGTTGGTTTTCCAAATAGAATTCAATTTGTCGTTCACGACGTACGATTTCCCGTAGTCCTTCCTGTGTATTAGCTTTTGCGGGATTTTTAGCTTTTTTCCAAGCTTCGTCTATTGTTGGAACACCTGCCCGTGTTCTCACTTCGTCAATATAATCTTTTGCTGTTTTAAGATTATCTTCTCCACCTAGTTCGATAAGGATCTCTGCATAATTTAAATAAAGTTCAGCCATACGGATAATAGGATATGCGTATTTGGTATCAGCATTCAATCCATTTTGAAAGGCAGGATGAAAGAATTTTTTGTTTAGATAACCTGTACTGGAGTAGTTGGCGTCATTGTTTGCTTGCATTCCCTGCGCTTGCCCACTGAGCATTTTCAGTTGAATTGCTTTTTTTTCATTTTTATTACCTCCCGTATTTGCGCCATTATATTTAGCTATTTCAAAATAACCATTGTGGAAACCGATCCATGCATAAAAGCGTGACTCGCGCTTCAAATGTAACTTTAATGTTTTGCCTTTGGGGTCTCCATAGGAATTTCCGTCATAATTGTTTGGCATAGTTACTATGTCATAACGGTTGGGGTAGTCAAATTCCGTATCTTCTTCAATAGGAAGTCCGTTGTCAGTGTAGAACAATTCTACAATCTGTAGTGTCGGTGCACAAGAATTATATGCGTTTTTGTGCCCTTTTTCATTTTGTCGTGGGCATGATTGGTTTTGGATTTCAAATTGGGTTTCCGCCCGGGTGTCTACCATTATTAGTTCCGGGTTAGTTCCTTCCTTATTATCCAGAATTGTGTATCTCACTGTGCGCTGTGCTGTGTTAGAAAGCGCAGGTTTGGCAGCATTGATGGTTCCTGCGTCATTTGAATTGTAGAGACGGTATCCTGCATCTTTTAATTCGATAATGGCTTTTCGTGTCAGTTCTTCTGCTGTTTCCCATTTTTCTCTACTTTCTGTTTGAGGAATTAAATGTCTGCCATCCAGCTTGCTTTTGAAATCAGCATAATATTCGGAATTTCCGTTGAATAGTGGAGAAGCTATGTATAGGTGCATACGCGCTTGCAAAGCCAGTGCTGCATAACGTGTAAATCGACCATATTCTTGACCAGAAAAGGAAGTTGCCAATCCGGGAAGTGCTTCCGCTATTTTCTCATCTATAAACTCGACGACTTCATCAATAGATGAGCGTTCCGGATAGCTGTCGGCGTCTGCGTTGGGATCTAATGCTTCCCGAATGACAGGAATTGGACCGTAAGCACGCAATAACAGGAAGTGATAGTAGGCGATAAGGAAAGTTGCTTCTGCTTTATAATGTATTAAATCCTCCTCTACCATATCTGGAACCAGATCTATAACCTGAAGAAATTCATAACAGCAACGGATTCCTTCCCAGATATTATTATAGTAATTTTGAGTGATACTCAATGAAATAGGTGAGTAATACCCTCTAGGAAAAGTTTGGAACTCATTCTTCTCCATGGCAAAACATACTTCTCCTGCCGAATATTTGTCCAGATGTTCCGGGGTTCTAGATTTGGGTATTTTGCTATAGCATGCATAAAGGTACTTGCGGGCTGCTTCCGGATTTTGATACATATCTTCCGGAGTATTCCGTTCATCAGGAACAATATCCAGATAGTTACAGCCGGATAATAGAAAACTGGTTGCTACTGTCAATAATATATATTTAGCTTTCATCTTTTTATTTATTTAAATGTAAATTGAATACCGATGTTGTATGTACGTTGAGTCGGGTATGACATACCGTTGCCACCACCCATTTCAGGATCCCATAATTTAAACGGAGAGAAAGTCAGCAGATTACGCCCGCTGATATAAGCTCTGAAAAACTTATGCGTAAATCCTATTTCTGCATTTCGTAGTTTCAGGAAAGCTCCGTTGCGCAACCAGAATGTAGAACCTACTTTGTTATTCTCATTTATTCCGTTTGTTAAACGAGGGTAAGCTGCGTCCGAATTGGGATTGTCTTCACTCCAATAATCATCGGCAATAAATTTCATGACTCCGGGCACAGTTTCTTTCTTGTCAGATACAAACGGGTGGAAGTTGTCTATTAGCAATGAAGTTCTTGCAACTCCCTGAAAGAAGAAGGAGAAATCCCATTTTTTGTATTTCATGGAAGAACCGAAACCATATACAATTTGGGGAGTTTTAGGATAACCCGCCCAGATTCTGTCATTCTTGTCAATTTGACCGTCTGTTTTTCCGTTAACGTCTGCAAGATCTCTATATTTTATGTCTCCGGGCATAGGTGCATAACCTAAAGTCTGGCTTGGACTGTTTACTATATCGTTCTCATCTTTGAATAATCCCAAGGCATCATAAATCAGATAACTATCAACAGAATGTCCTACACTTGACAAGTTTGGATACAACTGGTAAGGAGGTTCGTCTTTTTCCAGAATAGTATTTTTGGCAAAAGTGAATGTTCCTCTGGCTGAGATTGTAAAATCTTTATTAATACGTTTGTTATAGTCCATGGACATTTCGAAACCGACATTCTTCATTTTTCCTAAGTTGCCGTAGATTGCTGTGCTACCCGTACCGACAAATGTAGGTAATGTTCCTTCGCGTTGCATAAAAATATCGTGTCTGATTTCTTTAAATCCATCAATGTGTATATTAAGATCATGGAATAATTGAAGATCGACTCCTATATTTAGTTTCTTTCCTACTTCCCATGTCAAATCTGGGTTATAATAGCGGTTCCATATTGGTCCGTTATAACTGGTTCCGCCCGTTGCTCCTGTCGCATAGCTCCAATTTCCACTGTTTAATCCTATATCTTCCAGATAGGCAAACCTAGTTCCTACTCCGTCATTTCCTACTAATCCGTAAGAGGCACGTAATTTAAGATGAGATATAATGTCAGAAATCGGTTTCCAAAATTTTTCTTCTGAAATGTTATAACCGATGGCCACCGACGGAAAGAAACCATATCGGTGATTTTTTGCAAAGTTCTCGGAGCCGGTGTAGCCGAAATTGGCTTCAAGCAAATAACGATTGTCATATCCATAAGATATGCGTCCTGCCAATCCTTGTTTGCGTTTAGGTAATGATGCCAATAAATTATTGGGGTTATTGACGTTTGTCTGTTTCTGGTCGTACAGCAACATGGCGTTTATGGCATGTACTCCGAATTTACGATTGTAATCAAGGTGTGTTTGGATATACATCCAACGGTCACCGGAAGAGCTACCATTAGTACTCAAAGATGTTCCTTTTTCGTCGCCTACTCTTGTCAGTATATCAGTATTATTGTCGTTGTCCCGTACATATTGGAATTGGTTATAACTTGATGTACGTGTAACAACTGTATTTGAGTAATTCTTGAAAGAAATTAGTCCGGACCATTTCAATCCGGGAAGTAGCATTTTTAAGTTTTGTTCGACACGAAGTTTGGCATCTACTGTAGAAGAAAATGTAGTTTTATAACCGGTGACGTACTCGGCTACCGGGTTACGGTATCCCATGTTGAAAGTACCTCCACTCATACCACCCCACATCGTGTAAGAGTTCTTACCTAATTCTGCCGGATAATATACTGGAAAATCAACTGGAGATGCCTGGCGGGATAGATTGAAAATCTCGTCAGCACTCTTGGCCGGCCCTTTCCAGTCTCTCATACTCACATTCAAACCTAATGAGATTTTGGTAGTCGGAGTGGCTTTGATACTAAGATTGTTTACAAAATCATAACGGATAACGTTGATATTGTTGTTGAATGAGAAGAAATCCTTACTTCGTCCTTTCAGATTACCTCCATCACGTTTAACCGAAGCACTCATAAAATAGTGAACCGCTTTCTTTCCACCACGAATATTGAAGTTGAATCGTTCGGAGTCAGATAATTTATTGAACATTTCATCAAACCAGTTCACGTTAGGGTAAAGATAGGGATTCTTTCCTTCCATGGTTCCGGTTATTTTTTCATCAGAATAAGTCCTGCCTGAATCACTACGGGTTTTACGCGCTTCGTTATATAACTTCATATATGATACCCCATCCACCATTTCCGGTATTTCGTTCATGACATTGACTGCTGTTTCAAAGCGGAAGTTTATAATCGGTTTGGCTAGATCTGCTCCTTGTTTGGTAGTAACGATCATTACACCATTAGCGCCTCGTGTACCATAGAGGGCAGTAGCAGTAGCATCTTTTAGTATGGAGAATCCTTCGATTACTTCCGGATCCAGTGCATTCAAGTCACCTGCGCTGATTTCTACCCCGTCAAGTACAATCAATGCCCCTGTTGCATCACTAAAGGTTGATTTTCCACGGATCCAGAAGTTAGAACCATCTGCTCCGGGTTCGCCACTACGCTGCACTGCAATGACTCCGGACAATCGCCCGGCGAAGCTGTTACTTAAACTGGAGGTTGGTGCCTGAAGTTCTGTCGGTTTAATCTGATCTACAGAACCAACTAAGGTTTCCTTTTTTTGGCTGATACCGAAAGCGGTCACTACTACTTCGTCAAGTTGTTTGGCATCTTCTTCTAATACTATATTAATGGTAGTTTTGTCGTCAACAGTCACTTCTTTGGTTTGGTAACCTATATAGCTGACAACAAGAACGGCTTTTTCTGGAACCTTCATCTGGTAAAGGCCATTCATATCGGTGATAACTCCACTTCCCTTGCCTTTTATTTGGATATTGGCACCAATAATCGGTTCTCCTTTTTTGTCACGTACAAAACCCTGAATGAGTTTTTCTTTAGTTTGATCAGTTTCGTAGAATTCCGATGTGTTTTTCATTGTCTTTTCTTTAAGATACTTGTTCGTATCTCCGAGTGCGTATGAGGGAGATACAAGACAGGCAGTGGCACTAAGCGCGACCAATACTTTCCGGAAAATCCTTAAGTTTATAGGATTATACTTTTCCATGTTTTCCACATTTAAATTAATAATTTAGATTCAGTATTTTTCTGCTGCAAATGTATGCTGAAAGCAGCTTTCAGACGGGAATTGTCTGTAACAGATTACGTCCTGATGTGTAACACTGGGACTTTTTGCTCCTTTTCTATCTCTTTTTTTATGTGGGCAGATACTTTTTCTGATAATCAGAAGGAGTTAGGTTATACTTTTTCTTGAAATATATTCTGAACATTTTCGGAGATACAAATCCTGTGAGGTCACTCACTTCAGAAACATTTAGATCCGGACGTTTCAATAATTCGGCAGCCCGGGCTAACTTATAATCACGAATAAAATCGGCGGGAGTTTGTCCGATGATACCCTTTAATTTCCGGTATAGATGCATACGGCTTAATCCTATGTCTTTACTAAGACGATCAATGTCATATTCTGAATCGTCCAAATTAGCTTCGATAGTATCTACTATTTTTTGTAGTAACTTGTCCTGTATCGGGGCAGCTTTCGGTTGTCCGATACTATTGGATAGTTCTTTCAATAACTGCTCTTTCAATTTCTCCCGACTTACCAGAATATTGGTAATTTGTGCTTTTATGTGGGCTTCTGTAAAAGGCTTGGTAATATAAGAATCGGCTCCATGTTCCAAAGCTTGTATTTGCGACGCGTCTGATAATTTGGCTGTCACCAATACTACTGGAATGTGACAAGTGTCAGGTGAAGTCTTTATATTGCGACATAGTTCGATTCCATCTATATCCGGCATCATTACATCACTAATCACCAAATCGGGTAGATGTTGTTGTACCATTTCCCAACCTTGTACACCACCACTGGCTTCTATTATTTCATAATCGTCAGACAGTAGCTGACGCATGTAATAGCGTATGTCTTCATTGTCATCTATCACAAGTAAGATAGGTAGTTGCTTTTCTTCTCTTTCATTATCCATTAGTACATGTGTTATCGACAACTGCGGAGCTTCAGGATATATTACCGGCAAACATAAAGTAAACGTAGCACCTTCTCCCGGTTTGCTGAACAGTTCTATTTCACCACCATGCAAGTGTGCCAGTTCCCGGCAAAGATTAAGTCCGATACCGGACCCCAAGGTAGGAGAGTCTTCCATAGCAATCTGATAAAAACGTGAGAATATTTTCTCCTGTTCTTCTTCGGCAATATCTTTTCCGTCGTTTCTTACGGAAATCAGCAGCCATTCTTTTTCATTGCGGGTCTCCTTCTTAACCGATACCTCTATATAAGTATGTGTAAATTTGATAGCGTTGGACAAAAGATTGTAAATGATGCGTTGCACCTTGTTCGAGTCTATCAGCAGCAGCAGGTTGTCGCAATCGTCGCAATAGAAAGAGAGGCGCACATTGCGCTCCTTGGCCCTTTCTTCGAAGAAGGAACAAATCGTCCGTATGAAAACAGCGATTTCTTGCAGGGAGGTTTCTAGTTGCATATTGCCGGTTTCTATTTTGCGGAAATCGAGCAGGTCGTTTATCAGGCGCAGAAGTATTTGTGCATTCTTGGAAATGATGCCCAACATTTTGCTTCTGTTTCCTTCTGTCGGGGAATCGCTTTTGAGCTTTTCGATCAGCCCCACAATGAGGGTGACGGGGGTGCGCAATTCGTGCGATATATTCGTATAGAATTTCATTTTCGCATTATATAATTCCTTCTGGTTCTCTTCGTACATCCTTTCCTGCATCAATACACGTCTCAGTTCGTTTTTCCTCTTGAACCATAGGAAGGCGATAGTTCCTAAAGCGGCGAACAGAATTGTGTACACCAGCCAGGCAACCGTACCTGCCCAAAAGGGTGGAAGAATTGTAACTGTCATCTTTATCGGCTCTTCGTTCCACACCCCGTCGGAGTTGCATCCTTTTACTTCAAACAGGTAAGTGCCCGGATTCAGGTGGGAGTAAGAGGCGGAACTGTGTTCGTCGGTGTATATCCATTCTTTATCGACATCGGACAGCCGATAGGCGAAGCGGTTCTTTAGTGGAGCGTGATAGGAGAAGGTGGTGAAATTGAACGTGAAATGTCTTTCGTCATATTTCAATGTGATGTGACGGGTGGACGTAATGTCTTGGGGGAGTATCACCTTGCCCTCGTATTCTTTTCCGGGGCGTATGGTGGTATTGTACACTTGCAGACCGGTAATTGCCACCTTCGATGCCTGTTGCCTGAGGTGAATATCTTCCGGTTGGAAAAAGGTGACTCCATTGATACCGCCCAGATAAATCATTCCTTGTGCATCTTGAAAATGTGCTCCCTTTGCAAATTCATTTCCAGGCAGTCCGTCATAAGAAGTATATTTGTAAAACGACTTCTTTTCCGGATTGAAACAGGTAAGTCCGTTGCAAGTGCTTATCCATAGCAGTCCGTTACGGTCTTCGTAAATACTGTATATCAGGTTGTCGGACAAGCCGTCTGTTTCCGAATAGTTGCGGTATTCCAAGGTGTCGCGATGGGTTATCTGATATAGTCCGGCTCCCCAAGTTCCTATCCATAACCTTTCTTTCGAGTCTTCATAAATATAGGATATGTCGCTGTAGATGCGGTTGTATTTTTCATTGTGTATCAATCGGAAACCTTTTTCGTCGCGCTGTAGGTGTATGATTCCGTCGTCGCGCGTTCCTATCCACATGTCACCGTCTTTGGTTTGGGTGATTGTGCGGACATTCTTTCTGAGTCGTTCCTTGCCGATGCGTAAGGGAGTGGCATTCCCTTCTTGGTCAATCAGGCAGATGCCGCTACCGCTTCCACACCACAGCGTCTGCTCCTTATCTTTGTACAGTACGCTGGTGAAGGAGTGATTCATTTGGTTCTCAGCCGGATGATTGATGAATCTCTTAGCCTTTTTATTGAAAATCTTCAATCCTGCTCCGGTTCCTATCCAAAGTTCGTCTTCGCTTTTGCTGTTGATGGCTGTGATATGGCTGGAAAAAGGATAATGAACGAATTGGTTGGTGTGTTTGTTCCATTCGTTTAGAACCGCATTGCGCGTTCCCAACCATAGGGTTTTGTTGTTTTCCGTATAAATGGCTTGTACGTGGTTATCGCTGAGTGTATTCTCTTTTCCGTTTTGATGCAGGAGGTTGGTAAAGGGCGATTCGTTGAGAATCAGTTTGTTTGCTCCTCCTCTTGCTGTTCCTATCCACAGTATGCCTGAATTGTCTTCATATAAAGAAAGTATTTCATTACTATTGATGCCATGTTGTCCGAATCGATCGGTTTTGAATTGCTGGGTTTTGACGTTGTTAATCAGAAATAGTCCGTTTCTGCGGCTTCCTGCCCATATCTGGTTTTGCGAGTCCCGGCATAGTGTGGTAATGATATTGTTTTTTTGATTTTCCAAAGGTATTTCTCTGATAATTTCACCTCTTTGTGTCAACAGCCACAGCCCGTTGACAGTTCCCGCTAGGATATTTCCCGTAGGTTCTATCAGAATGGAATTTACCTGTTTGTTCAGATAATATTCGGGTTGTTTGGTGTCATATAAGTGGCGGAAGTTTTTGGTCTTTGTGTCAAAGAAGAAAATTCCTCTGTTGCTTGCTAAGTATAAATTGTTGTGGCGGTCGGCTTTTATATCCTGTATGTAGTCCGGAACAAGGTTGCGTATAGGGTCTTTTATCTCCCACATATCGAAATTTTGTTCAGCAGAGTTTAGTCTGAGCAGTTTGTTCCGGTAGCAAAGCCATATGCTTCCTTCGTTGTCGCAAAATACCTTATTGATTCTGAAATTCACCGTGTTCGGGATGGCTTCTTCCAATTGTCGTTTATAATTAATGAATCCGGCTGTGTTGGGGTCGTATGCATCCAATGAAGTGGTGGTGGCTATCCATACTTTGCCGTCTTTTCCTGCACAGAGCGACATGATGGTGTTGCCGGAAATGGTGGTTTCAGTTGCTTTGGGATCCCATTTCCAGCGGATAAAGCGATAGCCGTCATAGAAATTCAGCCCGTTGTTGGTGCCCATCCACAAGAAACCTGTCCGATCTTGCACGATGGCGGTTACGTCCGATTGTGACAAACCGTCGTCGATAGTCAGGTAATCGAAACGGAGATTGTTGCTCATTGCAGAAATGCATGAAGGCAAGCTGTAAAAGAATAGGCTCAGATACAATAGTCGTGATAAAAGTGTTCTTTTTTGCATATTGTTTTATCTTAATCTGTGGTTAAAGATAAAGAGAGAGAATGACATGGCAAACAGAAATTGATACAAAAATCATCGTTAACGAACTTTTGTACGGATGTTACGGAGGGGGATTTGATGTGTTACAACGGTGGTCTGTCTTTATGGAAAAATGCCTCTATTTTTGCCGTAGTGGAAATTATAATTGAAAGACATGATGAACAGACTATTTTTGTCAACCTTATTTTTAGCGCCTGTTGTAGGCTGCCAGTCGGAGAATGTGCAGGACGATAATGAGATTCGCCCTCTTGTTCCCAATATTATTTATATTATGGCAGATGATTTGGGCATCGGCGATTTAGGTTGCTACGGTCAGCAACAAATCAAAACTCCGTTTATTGATGGACTGGCTCGCAACGGGATGATGTTTATGAAGCATTATTCGGGTTCTTCGATAAGTGCTCCCTCGCGTTGTTCGCTATTGACAGGAAAACATACGGGGCATTCGGCCATTCGTGGAAATAAACCGGTGGTTCTGGCCGATGGTGAGAAGTACGATACTCCTTTGCCCGATGGAGAAGTCACGGTGGCGGAACTGTTGAAGCAAAAGAATTATCGCACAGCGTGCATCGGAAAATGGGGAATGGGTGGTCCGGATAGCGAAGGACATCCCAACCGCCAGGGGTTCGATTACTTCTATGGCTATTTGGGGCAAGGCAACGCTCATTCTTATTATCCCTCTTTCTTGTATGAAAACAATCGGAAGATTATGTTGGAAAAGAGGCATTACTCTCATAACCTGATTATGGAAAAGACGTTGGATTTTATCGACAAGAATGCGGAACAACCCTTTTTCCTCTATTTCAGTCCGACAATTCCTCATGCCGAGCTCTCCGTGCCCGAAGAGAATATGCGGCAATATGACGGGCAGTTTCAGGAGAAACCCTTTGCAGGCGGGCATTATTGTGCACAGCCGAAACCGCGTGCAGCCTATGCGGCGATGGTTACATTACTGGATACGAATGTCGGGCAGATTGTTGACCTGTTGAAGCGAAAAGGTATTTATGAGAACACAATCATCATCTTTACTTCAGACAATGGGGTACATCAGGAAGGTGGACACGACCCGAATTATTTCAATAGCAATGCGGGGTTGAGGGGTATCAAAAGAGACTTCTATGAAGGTGGTATTCGTGCGCCTTTTATTGTCGAGTGGCCCGGTGTGGTGGCTCCGGGCAGTCGAAATCAACATCTCTCCGCCTTTTGGGATTTCTTGCCTACCGTTTGCGACATTGCTGGCATCTCTGTTCCGCATGGCATCGACGGCATCTCTTACCTGCCGGTGCTAAAAGGACAGGAACAGCCTGTACACGATTATCTGTACTTTGAGTTTTATGAAAAGAAAGGTACGCAGGCGGTTATCCAAAGCGACTGGAAGTTACTCTGCCTGCAAGTCAATGACCCGAACAAGGTTCGTTACGAACTGTACAACCTTAAAACCGATCCGAAGGAACAACGGAATGTAGCGGGGCTATATCCCGAGCGTGTGGAGAAACTGAAGGAATTGATGAAACAAGCTCATACAAAAAATCCTATATTTAATTTTAACTTTGAACAACAAATACAATGATGAAAAACTTATTTTTACTTTTATGTTTAGCATGCGCGTCTCTGTTCAGTGCGTGCAGTGACAGTAGTGAGGAACTTTTTCAAGAACCTCCTATCGACGAATCCCAACCAGGCGATGATGGAATGCCGGATGCAGACTCCGGATTCATAGACATGCAACTGGAGATTGTATCGGCCACCGCTACAGGGCTGATCGACGGTGTGGTGACAGATAATTTCTGGTATCAGAATCAAAAGATTGATTTGTCGTTCGACGGAAAGTACAGCACCCATTTCAACTCCAAGGGAAAAGGTTATCTGCCGGTTACATTGACCTATTATTTGGGAGATGAAGCGGGACGCTTGGATTATTTTATCTATTTTCCTCGTCGGGACAATAGCAAAAATGGCAATTGGGGCGAATTTGATATGGAGTATCAGAATGAGGCGGGAGAATTCTTGCCGATAGGGACCTTTGATTTTGGGCAGAAAGATACTTATACCAAGCAGGTATTGACACAACCCATCGAGAATCCGAAAGCTATTCGCTTTATTGTCAGGTCGGGGCACTACGAACAGGTAAGTTGTGCTGAAATACAATTTTTCCAAAAGTCGGAAAGTATAGCTTCTGACTTATTCACCGATGCTACCTGCTCGGAACTGAAACCGGGAGTGACGAAAGAACAGATACAGGCTTTACCCGAAGGTCCTACAGCATTGTTGAAGCAAATTGCTTTGGCATTGTATGAAAAGACGTATGCGCAGGAGCGGATTCAAATGTATCAGGCTTATCCGGAAATGGAAACGAATACCCCAAAGCTGGGAGCATACAACCGTTTTGAAAACCCGACGGGTATTTACTTTAAAGAGGGGGATCTGGCTATCATTTTTGTCGGAGAAACGCAGCAGCCGCTGAATTTGAAGTTGGTAGACTGGAGCAAGGAAGGCAATGAAAAAGTGAGTTCCTATCCATTGATTCAGGGGACCAACACGTTTACCATCACTCACAATGGACTGGCTTATGTGGAAAACTGGGCGGACAATAAAGAAACAGCGGCTACTACCTCCGATGTAAAGATTCATATAGCTACGGGGCAGGTGAACGGCTGGTTCGATTATGAGCGTGGCGACAACGCGGAACATTGGCAGCGTTTGCTGAACAACGCACAGTCAGAATGCGGCATCCTGGATATTCGTGGAAAATACATCCAATTGGCGGTGGACAAGCCTACACTGATGAAAAAATGTCCGGAACGCGGACGCGACATGATTGAAAAATACGATGAGATAGTACGCATGCAGCAAGAGATGATGGGGATGTACAAGCACGACTGGCGTCCGGTGAACCGTATGTTTGCCCGCCGAAGTTATGGGGGTAATCCGAATGCCAACAACCGTGGAGTCTCTTTCCCCGATTTCCCGCTTGAACCCGACTACATCGCCAAAAACAGTTGGGTGATAGCACACGAACTAGGACATATCAATCAGATTCGCCCGAATATGAAATGGCATGGGACAACGGAAATCACCAACAATCTTTATTCCGCATGGGTGCAATACCAGTTTACCCCTCACAAACTGCGTCTGGAGCACGAGGATGTTCCCAACGGATTGGGAAGCCCGAGCCTGATAGGAGGACGTTTCAGTAGTTATCTTCTGAGCGGGATTATCGGCGGGCAACCGTGGATGTTTCAGAAAGGAAATTACAAAGGTTCTGAGAATGGGGATGTTTTTGTCAGTTTGATACCGCTTTGGCAGTTGCAGCTATATGCAGGAGTGGCAAAGATGGGACCGGAAGATTTCTATCAGGATGTGCTGACCAAGGCGTGGAAAGATGAAAGTCTGTCCGGCCCGGGCAAGATTCAATTGCGTTTCATAAGAAATGCGTGCGATGTGATGAAACAGGACTTGACGGATTTCTTTGAAAAGGTAGGCATGCTGAAAGAAATCGACCAATCAGTCAGCGATTATGGAGGTACTTCCAAACTGACCATCTTGGCTACGGATGTAACGGAAATGAAAAACTATGCTTCCCGATATCCTAAACCCGATACTCCCGTACTTTATTATATTTCGGGCAATAGTGTGGAAATCTTCCGCGACAAGTTGCCGGTTGAGGGGACACTGAACGAGGGCGTGTCTGTTTCGGTTATTAACAATAAGAAGAATGAAAACTTCCGCACCGTCTCAGTGGAAAGTTGGAAAAATGCGGTCGTTTACGAAACCTATCAGGGTGACAAACTCACCAAAGCGGCTATCTGTGGCACTGGTTTCGGTTATGGCGGGTCTACCATTGTTTCCTATCCCGAAGGATCCACTTGCATAAAGGCTGTGTCGTGGAATGGTAAGCGTACTCTTGTATATAATGTTGCACATGATAAAAAATAAAAAAGATGAGAAAAAGGTCTATATTATTTCCGTTTACAGCTTTTTCGATAGCTGCTTCTTCACTGGCATCCGTCCATGCTTGCCAGCCTGCATCAAATTTGCCTTCTTTGCCGGAAACGGATGGCGAAGATAAGAAAGAAACGTCTGCACGTCCGAATGTCGTGTTTATCTATGCCGATGATATCGGATATGGAGATTTGAGCTGCAATCAGATTCAGAAGACAATCGCTACTCCCAATGTCGACAGACTTGCCGATGAGGGAGTCCGTTTCACTAACGCTTATAGCGCGGCGGCTACAAGTACCCCCGCCCGTTATGCCATGCTCACCGGCGAATATGCCTGGCGTCGTCCGGGTACAGGGATTGCTGCCGGTAATGCAGGAATGATTATCAAACCGGAACGTTATACAATCACCGATATGTTTAAAAATGCCGGATACGCAACAGCCGTCGTGGGCAAATGGCACTTAGGGTTAGGAGCCGAGACGGGGAAACAGGATTGGAATGGGTTGGTCACACCCAACACGTCGGATTTAGGATTTGACTATTCTTATATCATGGCTGCCACAGCCGACCGTACTCCTTGTGTGTACATGGAAAACGGACGGGTAGTAGGTTTGGACTCGTCCGATCCCATTGAGGTGAGATACGACAAACCGATACCGGGTGAACCTACTGGAAAGAATAATCCTGAACTTCTGACGTTGCATCCTTCGCATGGTCATAATCAGGCCATTGTCAATGGAATTTCACGCATCGGATACATGAAAGGCGGGCATTCGGCTCGTTGGAAGGATGAGAATATTGCCGATAGCATCGTTGCCCACGCAGTCGGATTTATAGAAAGTCAGAAAGATGGAAATCCGTTTTTCCTCTATTTGGGTACGAATGATATTCATGTACCGCGTGTGCCGCATGCCCGTTTCCGTGGGAAAAGCGGTATGGGAGCACGTGGAGACGCCCTGCTCTCTTTCGACTGGTGTGTGGGCGAAATCATGAAAACTCTGAAACGCTTGAAGATGGACAAGAATACGATTATCGTACTCTCCAGTGACAATGGTCCGGTGGTGGATGACGGATACAAAGACCAGGCTGTGGAACTATTGGGCAATCATCGTCCGTGGGGACATTTGAGAGGTGGAAAGTACAGCAGTTATGAAGCTGGTTCGCGTGTACCGTGTATCTTGAGATGGAAAGGAACAGTGAAGCCGTCCGTATCGGATGCAATGGTCAGCCAAATAGACTGGATGAGAAGTTTTGCACAGCTTTTGGGCGTGGCTTTGCCGACAGAGGCAGGACCGGACAGTGAGAACCAATTGGAGGCATGGTTAGGCAAGGATAAGGTAGGTCGTGAGTATGTTATCGGACAAAATGTGAACAACAACCTCTCCATCCGTACGCGTGATTGGAAATACATCGCCCCAGGCAAGGGAGCTGCTATATATGTTCAGACCAATATCGAATTGGGTAACAGTCAGGAGCCGCAGCTCTATCGGTTGTCTGATGATGAGGCAGAAAAGATTAATCGTGCTTCGGAATATCCGCAAATCATGCGTGAACTGCAAGTGCGTCTGGAACAGGTGAAAGTAAAGCAATGATGGATTAAAAGGAACTGTTGTTAATGAGAAATAGCATTTATTTATTGTTAGTCTGCTTGCTGGGATGGATACTCCCGGCAAGCGGCAATGAGAAACAGGTGATTCGAATCTCCACCCGGAATGTAGACCTTATCTATAAGGTAGCCGGAAACGGACGTGTTTATCAACAATACATGGGTAAACGCCTAATGTATGAGACCGACTTCGAGCATCTGCCGCAGGGGCAGGAGATCTATCTGACACATGGTATGGAGGATTATTACGAGCCTGCCATCCGTGTGTTACACAATGACGGGAATCCCTCTTTGGTGTTGAAATACGAGAAACATGAAAGGCAGGAAAATGTGGATGGAAGCGTGGAAACAGTTATCCATTTGTGCGATGATGTTTATCCTGTTCGTGTGGTGTTGCATTACATCTCTTATCCCGAGCAGGATATTATAAAGGAATATACGGAGATACAGCATCATGAAAAGAAACCTGTCGTGTTGTATAATTATGCTTCCTCATTACTCCACTTCACCCGTCGTTCTTATTACCTGACAGAATTTACGGGCAACTGGGCACACGAAGTAAATCAGTCAGAATCGCAATTATCTTACGGAAAAAAAGTGCTGGATACCAAATTGGGAAGCCGGGCCAATATGTTCTGTTCTCCTTTCTTCATGCTCTCGTTTGACCAACCGGCGGCGGAGGATGCGGGAGAGGTTTTGTTGGGCACGCTCGGGTGGACTGGAAATTATCGGTTTACTTTCGAGAACGACCATCAGAACAATCTTCGGTTACTCTCCGGAATCAATCCCCATGCTTCGGAATATGAGTTGAAACCGGGTGAGAAGTTTGTCACTCCGGAATTTATCTTCACCTACAGTCTGTCCGGAACGGGGACTGCCAGCCGGAATTTTCACGACTGGGCACGTAAGTACCAACTGAAGGACGGCATGGGAGACCGCATGACATTGTTGAACAACTGGGAAGCCACTTATTTCAATTTTGATGAGCGGAAACTCTCCGGCATCATGGATGAGGCGGTAAAACTGGGCGTAGACATGTTTCTGCTCGATGATGGTTGGTTCGGGAATAAATATCCGCGTAGCAGCGACCATCAGGGACTGGGAGACTGGGAAACCACAAAGGATAAACTTCCTAACGGAATAGGTTATCTGGTAAAGACTGCTACCGACAAGGGAATAAAATTCGGGCTTTGGATTGAGCCGGAGATGGTCAATCCAAAAAGCGAACTTTATGAACGGCATCGGGATTGGGTGATTCGTCTGCCGAATCGGGAGGAGTATTATTTCCGTAGTCAGTTGGTACTCGACTTGAGCAACCCCAAGGTACAGGACTATGTCTTTGGAGTGGTAGACGGGTTGGTAACCCAATATCCGGGTATTGCTTATTTTAAGTGGGATTGCAACAGTCCTATTACTAATATTTATTCATCCCATCTGAAGAACAATCAAAGCCATCTGTATATCAGTTATGTCAGGGGATTATATCAAGTTTTTGAACGAATCAAGAAAAAATATCCGGATTTACCGATGATGCTTTGTTCTGGTGGCGGTGGCCGTTCTGATTATGAAGCTCTTAAATATTTCACGGAGTTTTGGCCTAGTGACAATACTGATCCAGTTGAAAGAATATTTATTCAGTGGGGATTTTCTCATTTCTTTCCGGTGAAGAGTATGGCCGCTCATGTGACTAGTTGGGGAAAACAACCTTTGAAGTTCCGCCTTGATGTCGCTATGATGTGTAAATTAGGTTTTGATATTCGTACACAACAGATGACGGAAAAAGAACTCTCACTTTGTCATCAAGCTGTGAGCAATTTTAATAGATTGAAACCAGTCATTTTGGATGGGGATCAATATCGGCTTGTGTCTCCTTATGAAACCGATCATGCGGCTTTTCTATATACAGCCAAAGACCGGGAAAGAGCTGTATTGTTTGCTTATAATTTGCATCCCCGTTATGCGTCTCCGTTGAATAATGTACTTTTAAAAGGGCTTGATGCTAAATCCTTTTATCGTTTGAATGAACTGAATGTACCTGCAGGTAGTCGTAAAAGTACTCTTTCAGATAAAGTTTATTCCGGAGATTATTTGATGACTGTCGGTATTCCGGTTTTATCCAATCGGCATACTTCAAGTTCCGTCTTTGAATTAGTGAAAGAAAAACGAACTATCGAATCTGGGACATTATGGAAAGATACAAAAGGACAAATGATAAACGCCCATGGGGGAGGTATTCTTTATCATGAAGGAGTTTATTACTGGTATGGTGAGTCGAAAGGGGATTCCACTTATTGGAATCCGAATGTACCCAATTGGGAGTGTTACCGTACAGAAGCCGGAGGGATATCTTGTTATTCTTCAAAAGACCTTTATAACTGGACTTTCGAGGGAATTGTATTAAAGCCGGATTTAACAGATTCATCGTCTGATCTTCATCCTTCTAAAGTTTTGGAACGTCCCAAAGTAATCTATAATGAGAAAACGGGAAAGTTCGTTATGTGGTTACATGTCGACAGTGATAATTATTCGAAAGCGTGTGCTGGCGTAGCTGTCAGCGATACCCCGGCTGGAGAATTTACTTATATACGTTCTATGCGTCCTAATCAGAGTATGAGTCGTGACATGACGTTGTTTAAAGATGATGACGGCAAAGCTTATTTATTATATTCATCAGAGGGTAATGCGACATTACATATTAGTTTGTTGACAGATGATTATCTAGATCACACCGGTACATTTACTCGGAATTTTGTGAAAAAATCTCGAGAAGCTCCTGCTGTATTTAAAAGAAATGGGAAATACTATATGATAACTTCCGGTTGTACGGGATGGTCGCCTAATAAGGCGTTATATGCTGTTTCTGACTCAATATTGGGACCTTGGACATTAAAGACTAACCCGTGTCGTGGAAAGGATGCTGAAAAAACATTTTATGGGCAGAGTACTCACATATTACGGGTAGTTGGAAAGAAAGATACTTATATTGCCATGTTTGACCGCTGGAAAAAGACAGACTTGATTAACTCACGTTATATCTGGTTACCTATTCGGTTTGAAGGAGAAGTTCCTGTAATAGAATGGTGTGATTCATGGACTATAGATTGAAAGTGATTGGATAACTGGAGTCAGATTGATAGTGATGAAAGACATGAATTTTCTATAAAATCACTATCTTAGTAGTATAACGAGATAATTAGAAGCATTTTAACACAGAGAACAACGAAAACAAGCAAAATCCAGCAGTTGCTTCGTTTAAGAGTTCCCCGCACGGAGATCACGAAAATGGTGCCCTGCGGTAACTATAGTTTCATGCAGAACGTCTATAAAAGGACGATGGAACGTGAGGACGGTCAATGTCCATCCCCTTTATTATATGCCTGTTCCTAAGGTCAAAACGCTGACCTCTTTAAATATCATAGAACCAACAAACGTGATAAAGCTAAAATAATGATGTTATATTATAGTACACATGAAAATAGCCCAATCATTTCATCCATTATTAGGAGTTATGAAGGCCACTCTTAGAAATCGACTGCATAGTGAACTTGCTAAATATTTCAATGATGGAAATTGGATTATCAACCAGCAACAAGGTTTTATGAGAGCCCCTTTATTAGTCAAGCGAAATAAAAAAACAAGAAAAATGAAACTCTCTTTCAAATATCCTACATATACCAATTCATCCGTTAGTTTAATAGCTGATACATTCCACCCGCCAATACACGAACCACCCCTTTCATCTCCAATTCAAAAAGAAGGGCGCTCATTTTCTGAACCGGAATATCCGCTTCCACTACCAATGTATTAATCTGAAGGCTTCCTTGCTTTGCCAGAATACTAACAATCTTTTGTTCTTCTTCCGATAAGTCGAGGAAAAGACTACGTTGCACATTCTCTGTTTTTACAGGATGAGAACCCGTGTTCCACCCCATCGCTGAAACAAAATCTTCTGCAGAGAGAATCATAGAGGCTTTGTTATCCCGGATCAACTGATTACACCCTTTGGAATACTCGTCAGCCACACGGCCGGGAAAAGCAAAACAATCACGCTGATAACCTTCGGCCAGTTCGGCAGTAATCAAAGAACCTCCTTTCTCGGCAGACTCTACAACGATAGTAGCGTCACACATCCCCGCAACAATACGATTACGGCTGACAAAATTGTGACGATCGGGATTAGTTTCAGTGAGAAACTCCGTCAATAGCCCGCCATTATCCAACATATCAATAGCAGTTTTGCGATGGACGTATGGATAGATACGATCCAAGCCATGCGCTAGAACTCCTACTGTAGGAAGGTCATTGGCCAATGCTTCACGGTGGGCATGGATATCAATGCCATAGGCGAGGCCGCTGACGACCAGTACATCCGGACAAAGAGCCTTGAGTTGATGCAGAAAAGATGCGCAAAGCTGAGTCCCATAACCGGTAGCATGGCGAGTGCCTACCATATTAAGAATATGAAGGGAATTCAAATCGGCATTTCCTTTGAAGAAAAGAACAATGGGAGCGTCATCACACTCCCGCAAACGGGAAGGATAATCCTCGTCAATGAACGTCAGGCAACGGATATTCTTCTTACGGATAAAGTCTAGTTCACGCCCGGCACGAACGACGGCTTGCGGACAGTCCAACGCATCCACTACACGCTGATTTATATCCGGAATCAGTTCGGGAAGTTCTTTTCGGTTCCGGAATACATAACGGGCGCTACCCGTCTCGGAAACCAACCGTTTCGCTCCGATATGCCCTATGCCGGGCACCATTGTCAGAGCGATACTGTAAAGCTGTTCTTCTTCGTCGGATATCATTTCAGGTAGGGAGCGAAGACGTTGTCAAACAATTCGCTGTCACTCAAACGTCCATTTACTACACATACCGTTTCAACAGTGGATTTCACTACTACTTTATTATCACTTTTACGGAAGATGTCCTGATAGAATACGTATTTGACCCCTTCTTTCTTCATGTATAACTTGGATACAAACTCATCTCCGCTCTTCAACGGGGTCTTGAAGGCCATATTAATACGTGCCACCACCGGATCTACTCCCTGTTCATGGAGCCCGGCAAAACTTACGCCTGCCGAAGTCAGAAACTCATGGCGAGTATGCTCCAGATAATGCTGGTAATTGGCATTGTTCACAATTCCCTGAAGATCGCATTCGTAATCGCGTACCTTCATCTCCAACTCATAGATATAGTTCATCTATTGAAAATTAAGGATTAAAAGTTAAGAATTAAAATTGAAAGCAGGAACGAGGGAGTTAACCTCTTTTCTGTTCGATATCAAGACCTTTGAATTTCTTCAATTCTTCGGTAGATACCAGTTTATATAGCTTGTCACTAGGACGTATCTTATCCGATTTCATGGAGAAATGCTCACCTTTCTTCACTGTCTGCACCGGTTTCAAATCGACACGGGCTTCTTCCAAGGTCATAAATACCGCACCGGTAGTCGGCCCTGTAATCAGCAGTTTATCGCCTACACTTACTTCAGCAGCCTCCACCAGGAATTCAGACACACCGATATTGGAATAATATTTGATACCCTTACCTACATATATCTTACGTTCCGTTGCGGCAGAACCATAGTTACGGGTCCATTCTCCCAAACGCTGTCCCAAGTAATAACCATTCCAGAAACCACGGTTGAAGACCGTTTTCAAACGTTCATCCCAAGCCGCTATTTTTTCGTCGGTAAATGTATCTTCCAGATAGGCCTTGATGGCTTCCTTATAGCATTCGACCACTGTACGCACATATTCAGGACCACGGGCACGCCCTTCAATCTTGAACACACGTACGCCCGCATCCATCATTTTATTCATGAAGTGGATGGTTTTCAGGTCTTTCGGTGACATGATATATTCGTTATCAATATCGAGTTCCACATCTGTTTCCTTATCACGGACGGTATATGAACGACGGCACACCTGCATACAGGCGCCACGATTGGCAGAGTTATTCATTTCATGCAGAGAGAGATAACACTTACCCGATACAGCCATACAAAGCGCACCGTGACAGAACATTTCAATACGGATCAGCTCACCGCTCGGTCCGCAAATATTCTCTTCCCGAATCTGTCGATAAATCTCCGCCACCTGTTCCAGATTCAACTCACGGGCCAGTACAACTACATCCGCAAATTGTGCATAGAACTTCAAGGATTCCGCATTGGAGATATTCAACTGAGTGGAAAGATGTACCTCCTGCCCTATCTGACGGGCATAATTCATTACCGCTACATCAGCGGCAATCACAGCAGAAATGCCCGCCTCTTTTGCCGCATCGACAATCGTACGCATCAAAGGAATATCTTTATCATAGATAATCGTGTTGACCGTCAGATAACTTTTCATCCCGTGTTCATCACACGTACGGGCAATTTCCCGCAAATCATCAATCGTGAATGTATTGGCCGAACGGGCACGCATATTCAGGTTTTCTATACCGAAATAGATAGAATCGGCAC
>ERZ832317.2351-NODE-2351-length-21988-cov-14.933434_pt1 | contig 21988 bp, 19 predicted proteins | sample MGYA00519695_ERZ832317 | MGnify/ENA primary metagenome ERZ832317 (study PRJEB31850, sample SAMEA3708726) | human gut metagenome | biome: human gut; feature: human-associated habitat; material: faeces | place: China | collected 2014 ...
CCGTGTAGCCGGTGGCGTCAATAGCAGTGCGGAGGGCGTTTTCGTCCAGCGGCTCCTTAGAGAGGATCACCGTCTCCCCCTTGGAATGGGAGGATGTGACCTTCTCCACCGGGAATGCGCCGCGAACGGCGTCATTGATATGGGCTTCGCACATGGAGCAGGCCATGCCGGAAACTTTAACTGTTGTCTGAATCATAAAAAACATCCTTTCCTGTCATTTTTTCTTATAGCCGCAGTCGCAGTACGGCCCGCCGGAGGCAAGGGTATACTGCCGCCTAAAATCCGCCGTGCCGCCCGCTTCGCTCATGGTGTAGTCCAGATGGCACAGGGCCGGAGTCAAATCGTACAGCCCCAGCTCCCGCATCAAAACGCAGATACCGCACTTGGTAAACCGGGCCTCGTAGCCGCTGCCGTCGGGGTACTCGTAAAAGTCCATATTCCACGAATAGGGGTTCCGGTCGGCGGCCTTCAGCGCTGCCGCCGCTTGCAGTCCGGCAACGCTTTGGGAGGTGAACTTTTTCTCGCCGCTTTTACGGCAGAACCAGCGCATAGGCTTTGTCATCATGGTCTTGGCGTAATACTCCGTCAGTCGATCCACATTGGGACGCTCCGGCATGGTAAGAACGAAGCCCCCCAGCATGGCGCAGCCCACGAGATTGATTTTGAAGCGGTCCCCCTTCTCAAACTCCGGCAGGCGGCTGAGGATCTCCTTGTATTTTGCTTTTGCCCTCCGTGTGATCGCCTTTGCCGTTTGCTCGTTATACCCCAGCACATCGGTCAACTGTGCTCGAAAGGAGCCCGCAAACAGCGTCCACATCCCCCACGGCATTCCCATGTATTTCATAGCGTTACCCCACCTTTTCCTTCACCGCCGGTTTTACACATTCCGCATAGGTCAGCCGAAAGGACGCTTTCAGCACGGCGCTCTTCCGCACCGTCCAGCCGTTTTGCCGCAGGAAGCACAGGTATTCCTCGCTCGTCCACCTGCTGTGGAGGGGGAAGCCTGCCAGCTTCATGAAAAATGCCCTGACCTTGCCGGAAAATGAGTTTCCCGCGTGGGTGAAGGTCGGCGCAATCAACACACCGTCATCCTTCAGCACCCGGCGGATCTCTGCAAGGGCCTTCTCCGGCTGTGGGACGACATGCAGCGCGTTGGATACGATCACCACATCAAAGGACTTGTCCGCATAGGGCAGGCAGAACATATCCCGCACCGAAAAGTGCAACTTTGCGGAGCGGTTGTTCCGCTTCGCCTCAGCGATCATTTCCTCGGAGGCGTCCGTCACCTCGATATGGCTTGCCGAACGCACGATATTTTTGGCGATCAGCCCGGTCCCGGCGGCAAGTTCCAGCACCGTTCTGGCTTTTACAACCGGTCGGATCAGTTCATACAGCTTTTCGTATGCCGCCCGGTCCTTTCGCATAAAGCGATCATAGCGCTTCGCGTTTTTGTCCCAGAAATTCTCATATTCCTTCATAGCTGCTGTCCTTTTTGCAGTTAGATGAATTCAACCTACATATATGCAAGGTTTTTGTTAAAGTTGACTAACTGCCGTGCTTTGAAAAACCGCGTTTCCGCGGTTCTTCCGCCTATAAGCTTACTTGCGGTAGCTCTGTTTCGCCGTGAAGCCTCCGGTATGAACGTTCTCCGTTTCCGGGATCGACCTCCACAGCATCATCTTTTTTGTCATATAGTAGCACAGTACATTCAAATGTCAAGAGCTCCGGAACTCCGCAAGGCTATTTTCCTTTGATTTTTATTCAAAATGCTGTCTCATTTTGGCTGACACCGTTTTTCTTCTGACACACAGCACCTTACCGTTCAATCACGCTGACCGGCGTATCCGCATACCGCTCCGTCAACGCAAAGCGATCCTGCCAAGAGGGTGCGGCAGGTGCAATTTCTCCTTCCCTTTTCCGGATTCTCAGGTATAGAACCTGAAACGCATCCACTTCAACCGCGCAAATGCAGAAAGTCCCCAAGCTGTTGCATAACAACAGCTTGGGGACTTTATCTCATAGAATATCAGTCAAATAGCTGTCCGAGGATCATACCAACAGTTTCATCAGTTTTCTTGCGGCATCTATGCGATTCCGCATCTCCTCTGCATTGAAAATCAGCCCCAGACCTCTTTGGCGATCTCCTTCACCAGCGCCAGCTTGGCCCACTGCTGGGCCTCCGTCAGCTTATTGCCGATCTCGCAGGAGGCGAAACCGCACTGGGGACTCAGGCACAGGCGATCCAGCGGGATGTACTTGGCTGCGTCATGGATACGGGCGATCACCGCCGCCTTATCCTCCAACTCAGGACGCTTGGTGGTGACGAGACCCAGCACCACCTTCTTCTCACCGCTGACAGCGGCCAAGGGCTCGAAGCCGCCGCTGCGGGCATCGTCAAATTCCAGATAGTAGGCAGTCACGTTCTCACGGGCCAGCAGGGTCTTGGCCACGCTGTCATAAGCGCCGGAGCTGGCGTAGGTAGAGTGGAAGTTGCCCCGGCAGACATGGGTGTTGATGACCAGGTCCTCCGGCTTGCCTTCAATGGCCAGATTGTTGGCGGCGAGCATCTGCTCCTTGATGGCCTCCAGCCCCTTCTCGTCAGTATCAAAGATCAGACAGGCACGGGGGTCTACCAGCATACCCCAGCTGCAATCGTCAAATTGCAGGTTGCGGCACCCGGCGGCATATACGTCATCAATGACCTTGCGGTAGCCCGCTGCCAGATCCTCCACCAGCTTTTCAATGTTGGGGTAATATTTGCTGGTATTTTCCATTGCAAAGGGCATGACCATCTGCTCCAGAAACTGAGCGGGTGCGGGAATCGTCAGCTTGGCCACGGTGTTCTCGTCTTCCAGCGCTTTGACAAACCGGAAATGCTCCACAAAGGGATGGCTGTCCACTCCCACCTCTCCGGTGAGGTAGGTATCATCAAGCATTGCGTTCTCTCCATGGAACGGCAGCCCCTTCTCCGTGCGGCTGTGGCCCACACCGTGAAAGCCCCACATGAAGTCGAGGTGCCAGGTGGCACGGCGGAATTCGCCGTCGGTAATTACGTGGTATCCGACGCTCTGCTGCTTGGCAACCAGCTCACGGATCGCCTGATCCTCCGCTGCTTTCAGCTCATCGGCTCCGATCTTGCCGTTTTGAAAGTCCGCCCGCGCCTGCTTCAGTCCGGCAGGGCGAAGAAAGCTGCCAACGTAGTCATAGCGAAAAGGGGTATTTGCTTTGTTCATGGGGAAACGCTCCTTCCATACCAAAAAGATAGGCTGATTATAGGACTCGAACTGCAACAAGTCAAGATTTTTTTCCGTGTCTGCCGCAAGACTTGAGCTGTCAGATCAATAACTGTGCAAAATCACCAAGCTGTTGTATCACAACGGCTTGGTGATTTGCGTTCAGTTGGCTTTTTTCAGGCTTTGGCGTTGCCGCTATCCTTCTGCGGCATCTCGCCCGTCGGCTTTGACCGTGGGATATCGCCATCTGGCTTTGGTCCGACTCCGCCGCCGGAGGGCGGCGCTCCGTCCGGCTTCTGCCCGCCGGGGCCGCCCATATTGCCCATGCCAGTGCTTACTGTGCCGGTCTGGGCGGCGCTCTCCGTCTGGGTCTCGCCGGAGGAAAGCGTATAGCTTTCTCCCTCCGAAAGGTCGCCAGAGGAGAAGATCACAAAGGATGCGTTGTAAACCGCCTCCCCTGTATACAGAGACGTTCCGTTGCTGTCCGCAACGGTAAAGGTGCCGTCCTGCGTCAGCAGCGACGCGCCGCCGGGAAAGCCGCCCCGCGCAGGCTGTTCATTCCCGCTGGATCGTTCTTCACCGCTGGGCTGTCCATTCTGTATATTTCCGCCGGGCATTTCTGCGGCGCCGCTGAAAATCACGCAGGGCTGGCTGGCTACAAGATTCATCCCCATGCCGCTGCTGCCGCCCGCTGCCAGTACCGTGCCGCCGGAGACGGTGACCGTGCCGTCCGCGTCCAAGGGCTCGTTGTCGGCGGCGTTGGCGGTCCAGACGGTCACATAGCCGCCGGAGATTGTCAGATCGCCGTTGGAATCGAAGCCGTCGCCGCTGTCGGAGCGGGCTGCGATGGTCCCGCCGGAGATGTTCAGTGCATAGGCAAAATCCGTCAGATCGGCGTTGGCGGCATTGATGCAGTCATCGGTGGGCCGAATATTTCAACCGCATAGTCACCCCCCCGGCAGAGCCGTAATCTCATTAAGCTGATTCATCAAAAGAACCCGTCTCTGAGCAAGAAAGCCAGAGACGGGTTCACCAACACATAGACCCGAAAAAAGTTATGACAAAGGCGCGGAGTCTCCTCCGTGAAAAGCAAATGAAAAGCCGCATCAAATTGACCTGTATGACGGCGTCCAGATAAAACCGACTCTCCAGATCGTACAGCGCAATAAGTTGTAGCCGCATCCGCCATTTGTGCTGTTAAAGTACACTTCAGTTTATTTCCGGGAAACAAACCAGGCAATGCCCTTCACCTGTCCAAGGGTCACGGCTGCGTACATGCGCTCCAGACGGTTTTTCAGGCCGGAAGCCGTCTCATAGGGTGGGGTAAAAAATCCCGTCTTTTCATAAATGTGCCGGACGAACCAATCCGTTCGCTTATGTTCGCCCTTCACATAAAAGCAGCCGCAGAACGTCCCGCCGGGCTTCAGAACCCGGAAAACCTCCCGATAAGCGGCCTCCTTGTCGGGGAATGCATGAAAGCCATTCAGCGACAAAACGATGTCGAAGGCTTCATAAGAAAGCGCACCCACATCGCCCTGCCGGAATGTCACATTGTGCAGATGCAGGCGGCTTGCCTTTTCCTGTGCCTGCCCCATCATATCCGCCGAGTAATCCAGACAGGTGATGTCCGCCTCCGGCAGCGTCTGGTAAAGCGGCATGGTCAGAATGCCGGTTCCCACCGGCACCTCCAGCAGCCGTCCGGAGAAATGCTCCGGAATGCCGGACAGTGCCTTCTCCAAATAAGCATCGTTTTCCGCCTTATTCATAGCCCACGCCAAACGGCACACCGCTTTTCCGCTCAGGGTGGAACAGGTGATCATGCCGTCATAAAAGCTGCTGCCGCTCGTCAGCCGATAGGCACTGCGAATAACATCTTTCCGATCCATGTTCATTCCTCCAGATCATATTTTCCCCCGCATATGATTGACCGCTTTTCTGCGATGCTTTGGCAGAGGCTCAAACCTGCGCATTCTCCCACAACGATTTGCTTTACCAGTGCCGCCCACTGCTCCGGGTAACATGCCAGCAGTTCTTCATGCCGCAGATCCTGTTCATGGATGACAGGATGGTCAAAATGCCGCAGGTAGCAGTGACGATACACTATCAGGTGGGATCGGCTGTTGAAATCATTTTGGTTCGTTTTTCGATATGTCACTAAAAATCTCATAAACATGGATCAGAGAAATGATTTCACACAGAAAGTGCTCCGTCAGATTCTTATCCTTCCACCATGTTCTCTGCGGCGTTGTGTCATGCCCCGCGTCCTGCTCCGCCTCCGCTTTGGCGGCACGGATGTGGCCACGGTGGCGGGCATTCTCGGCCACAGTCAGCCCTCCACCACGCTGGACATTTACACCCACGCTTTCGACAAGAACAAACAGGCCGCCAGCGCAGGCTTGCAGGAAATGCTGGAGATATGACATAGCGTAATAGCTTAGTTGGATCGCAAAATGCGCAATAGTGGTCAAATCAGGTTTCAATTCTCCTGATTTTTCGCATATAAAAACCGTCTCAAACATGTCGTTTGAGACGGTTTTTGTCGTGTGTCGACAGAAAAGATGCGTTCTAGAAAATGCACCACTGTTCAGTCTGTTGAGTCAAGTATTCCACAGCTGACGATTTAGCATAAACCGAAGGATTACGGCTAAAAAGAAGAGATTGAGTGCATATACTGTAAATCCAATAGATGAAAGACACTGAATAATAATTCGAAATATTCTCTTCGATACTTCAGCAGGATCAGCAGGAATCAAAAGAGTAATACTACTAATGACAATAGTTGCAATTGCATATGCTGAGGCATATTTAAAGTAGATAACGAGTTGTCCTAACTGGGTAAATTCACTTTTAGCATGGGCTTGCGTTGCAGCCATCTTCTTTGCTAGATTAGTATTGATAAGGCCGAGTATAGCTGCTACATATACCGCCAAAACAATGGAAGATAAAGTTAGTCCTTCACTTGCAATTATATTATAATCGATGTGAGTTAACCACGAAATCACTATAGCAAGCGTTGCGAGTATTACAGCAGCTGTTTTGTCGCTTTTACGCATTCGCTCCCCCCAATTGATTGACTAACAATGTTTTAACGATGCTTGGCTCATAGCGATAATCATCGTCTTTAATTATATTGATTTCTACAGAAGATATAAGCGTTGAAAAATTGAAAGTGCTTTCAAGTCCATTGTCATCCATACCAACCACAATCACATCCTCAAATTCACCGCTCTCACGCTTCATTTTCCAATCTCTAAGTGCGTTCTTAGCTGCCCCAATGGGTGTAGCACCATAATCGAGACGAATCTTGCTTTTTTCAGGCAAATCCAAGCCATACAGATTTGCTTGCTTTTTGAAGATGCTATCTTCCTTGGAAGTGAACAGAGTCCTTCTTTGTGTAAAGCAAACAGATTTTAATTGCGTTACGACATTCAAGAAATCATCAACGGAACGAAGTACATTCTTTGTTTGCGCAGATTTTTGCAACATTTCTGAAATGTAATCTGTGATGGTAGCTTTTTTACTGTAGTCAGATACATATAGGATATGGCTCTCCAAGTCATAACATGAGAACAGCTGAAGTCTGGGTTCTACTTGACTTTTAGGTCGAGGATTCTCTTTTACAGAGTTGTCCTCTGTGTCAATGACCTTGTCTGAATACAATTTTGCGTTGTCGTATTGAAAATACATCCAATAAAAACGGTCAGCAATCAACTTCTGCTCGACACTATACAAGTAAGCACCTTTAGGATATAGTCCCCGTCCAACCTCTTGGAGTTTTCTAAATATCGAAATATCAGGAAATTGATCGTCGATATAAAGCAACACCGCGTGAAATTTCATCACAGCCCTCCTCAAACACCAAGTCCTATTGTCCTATTGTTAATAACCCATTCAAAGTAGATGCGCCCATATTCAACAGGCCCGTATGACAAAGATAATGGCGCGATTACCCACTATCCGAATCAATTATACAGCCATTTCGATAATCTGTCTATCACATACGGCAAATAAGGAATGGAGGAATGCTGTCATTCAACGCAGTCTTCCTCCATTCGTATGATTTGCTCATACAACATCACAAATTTCTTCTCCGCCACAATGTTCTCATGGTAATGTCCGAAGAACCACTATTGAACTAGCAGCGCTCTCGGACTTCGCCGAAAAAATCCGTCAGAGTATCCCGCTGGTACAGTCCGCCACCGAATGCATCCTGGATGCTGCTGGGTAGCAGTGGGTTATGATGTACTAGTCCACATCCCAACCTGCCTTGTCCATCGTTGCCATTGCGGTTCGGTATTCATTCTTGCTGGGGAGTTCTTCTTTCCATCAGGATTGACGGTTGACTCAGTACAAAGTGCCCCACAGCGTTGAGCTGTAGGAGCTTCCGTTCATAGTCCGAATCGTCAGGCCCCAGAATACCGTCCCGGATGTCGTGACTGCTGGCCCCACCCATGGTAAAGATTTTCTTTCCGCAGATCTCGTAAAGCTACCCTCGCATCAGGCACAAGACTCTTGGGTGGATTGGCTGCATCAGGCCGCAGTGGCATTCAATCGTAGGATAAGCTGCGGAGCAAATCATAGTTCATGTGATTCCTATTGACAAACAGGCGATGAGACGTCCAGCCTCTCAGCCAGTCCAGACACCCTATGTGTACCAGTGGCCATTTCAGTAAATTATATCAATCTCGGGTTATCGTATCCGCGAAGTTTCTTTGACTTTAACCGATCTACATTGATTGGTGATAGTACCCGTTTAGAGGTATCAATCGTCGACGCACTGGAGGAACTTTTTGCCGAAGTTGTATTCTTGCTTATGGTGACCTTTTTACATTGCTGCTAATATCGCACATTGCATTAGCACCGAAGTCTTGCAAGTTTCCTCGTCTCATTTTCTGTGGTATCCTAATCTAACAGAGGAGGATATTGCCATGAAATATTCAAACGATGAAAAGCTATCCATCATCACGCGCTATCAGCAAGGTGAAAATGTCGCTACGCTTTCCGATGAACTCGATATCCCGCGCAGCACCTTATATCGGTGGCTTAAATCTTTTCCGACGGACAGCACTGGAAAGCCATTGAAATTTTCTTATCAAGAATACGCATTACTTCAGCGAAAGGTTAAAAAATTGCAGAATATCATCACGATTTTGAAATCTGTTGATTGTCTGGCAATTGCTCCGTTAAAAGATCGTCTGCATGCTTTGGAGCCGTTTTACGGGAAATATGAAGTTCACACAATATGTGAAGCGCTGGATGTTGACCGCGGTACATTCTACAACCATATGTTACGCAGTAAGCGCGGAAACGCCTGGTTTGATAAACGCCGTCAAGAATACTGCCAGATCATCCGTGATGTGTTTGACGAATATAGGCAGATATTGGGTGCAGAGAAAATTCGAACGATTCTCATTCAGCGTGGACACCAGGTCAGTGCGGAATATATTTCACAACTCATGCGTGAGATGGGCTTGAGCAGTGTTCAGTCGACAGCAAAAAAGGAATATTTAAAGCTTCGTGAGCCGGAACGAAAGAAGAACCTCCTACAGCAACAATTTACTGCCACTCAGCCAAATCAACGATGGGTCAGCGATGTCACCTGTTTTAAACTTGGGGATCACTACTTTTATATTTGCGTGATTATCGACCTTTTCTCACGCAAAGTGATCGCATATAAGGTTTCAAAAAAGAACAGCACCCAACTTCTCACAGCAACATTTAAAATGGCGCATGAGACACGCCAACCTCCATCTGGTCTTATTTTTCATAGTGACCGAGGCGCGCAGTATACCTCCCATCGATTCCAGCAGCTCTTACATAAGCACAATGTAGAGCAATCATTTTCACAACCGGGTAAACCGCATGATAACGCAGTTGCAGAATCATTTTTCGCATCGCTGAAAAAAGAAGAACTCTACCGAAGAGATCATCCTTCCGATAGAGCATTTCAAGCAAGTGTCGCTTCCTATATTGAGTTTTACAATACCAAACGACCGCATCGCACATTGAAAAATCTGACGCCGTGTCAAATGGAAGAATAGTCCACCGAGAATGTCAAATGAGACATCCATGTTCGAACCGCCTGATTTTTTTGTTTTCTATGCCAAATTGAAGCGGTTTGTGTTTTTGTGTCTCATATTTACTTGGCACAGCATCTTCAAAAAAACGCTGTTATGTCAAGGCTTTCAGAGTATACAACAACCCCACCAAATTCGCAAGTCTCATTGACTTGTTCGAATTGGGTGGGGTCGTTCATTTTGGTGGAGCCGAGGGGAATTGAACCCCTGTCCGAAAACAGTTTCACGGGACTTTCTCCGGGCGCAGTCAGGTTTCAGAATTCCCGCCCCGCAAAGACACCTGACAGACTTTGCGGTTTGGTAGAGTCATGATGCGTGGGCAGGTCAACTCTTTCCCGCCTCACGGACGCCACGTTTACGACGCCTTCCCCGGTCCGTGGCCTCTCCGGTTCAGACGGCCGCCTACTTAGGCAGCGAGAGCAACTTCGTTGTTGTTCTTTAATTTATAAGTTACCCGTTTTATAGAGGCCAGGCGCCTCTGCCCGCTTATCCTGCCTCCACACCCCCGTCGAAACCGGTACGCCCCCGTGTGAGCGGCGCACGACAAGTGCGCCGCGAATACGGGAAACCCGTCAGGTATGCGAAAGCAAAAGGAAACGAAATTACATCTTCTCCGGCTCGGGATAGTCAACGCCCTGCGTATCCACGCGGATGGTCTTGATGACCTGTGGCTTTTTCGGCATGTCGTTGTACATGTTGCGGTTCACGCGGGAGATGTCCACAGCGGCCTGCGCATTCTCGGTGATCTTACCAAACGCCGCATACTGACCGTCAAGGTGCGGCGCGTCGGCCACCATGATGAAAAACTGGCTGCCCGCGCTGTCGGGGATCATCGTGCGCGCCATCGAGAGAACGCCCAGCGTGTGCTTAAGATCGTTCTTGAAGCCGTTGGCGGAAAATTCACCCTTGATCTCGTAGCCGGGGCCGCCTGTGCCGTTGCCGTCCGGGTCGCCGCCCTGGATCATAAAGCCGGGGATGACGCGGTGGAACACCACGCCGTCGTAAAAACCGGAGTTTGCCAGCGCGATGAAGTTGTTGACGGTGTTGGGCGCGATCTCTGGATAGAGTTCGCCGCTCATCACCGCGCCGCTTTCCATTTCGATGGTCACGATCGGATTTGCCATAATTTCTCTCCTTATCTCCGCGCTTTCATCGCGCGGTCGATCTCGCGCTTGGCGTCACGCTTGGCGGCGTCCTCGCGCTTGTCGTAGTTTTTCTTACCCTTGCACACACCGACTTCGACCTTCACGCGCGCGTCCTTGAAGTAAACGCTCAGCGGGATCAGCGCGTAGCCGTCCTGCTTGATGAGCGAATAGAGCTTGCCTATCTCGCGCTTGTGCAGAAGGAGCTTTTTGGGCCGGTCGGGGTCATGGTTGAAGATATTGCCCTTGTCGTAGGGCGAAATGTGCATCGACAGCACGTTCGCCTCGCCGTTTTTGACGATGACATAGCTGTCTTTCAGGTTGAGCGTGCCGGCGCGGATGGACTTGACCTCCGTGCCCTTGAGCTCGATGCCCGCCTCGTAGCGGTCTTCGACAAAATAGTCGTGGAACGCCTTGCGGTTCTGCGCCGCGATTTTTATCCCCTTTTTCTCCGCCACGGCACATCGCCTCCTTTGCGCTTCCATGATAGTGTAGCATACTTTTTCGCCCAGCACAAGGGCTGTCACAAAAACGTAACAATTCGAAAAAGCGCCGCATTCCGCTCTATTCTGCCCATCCACTTTAATTTATAGTAGAATTCCGCCCGCCGCCGTGCTATAATTTTAGTATCTATCCCATGCTTTGGCGGCGATCCGCCGCACTCAGGAGGCAGTTTTATCATGGATCTGACCGAACGCCAGCTTTCCCGCGAGACGATCTACGAGGGAAAAATTCTGCATATCTACCGCGACGACGTGCTCCTGCCAAACGGCAGAACGAGCGTACGCGAAGTCGCCGAGCATCCCGGCGGTGTCGCCATCGTCGCTCTTGACGAAAACGACAACGTGCTCACCGTGAAGCAGTACCGCTACGTCTTCTCCCGTGTGCTTGAGGAAATTCCCGCAGGGAAACTGGAGCGTGGCGAGGACCCCGATGAGGCCGCGCTGCGTGAGCTGAAGGAGGAAACGGGCGCAACGCCGAAGCGCATGACGAATCTCGGCAAGCTCCTCGTCTCCCCCGGCTGCTACAGCGAGGTGCTGCACCTTTATCTTGCCGAGGGTCTGACCTTCGGTGAGCAAAATCCTGACGAGGACGAGTTTTTAGAGCTTTACCGCACGCCGTTTTCCGACATGCTCGCACGTGTGATGCGCGGCGAGATCGAAGATGCGAAGACCGTCTGCGGTATCCTCAAGGTCCACGCCCTGCGCACAGCGCAAAAAGAGAGACAGGAGAAAGAAAACTGATGGAACAGAAGAAGACCGTCCTCATTGTCGAGGACGAGAAAAACATCGTCGATATCATCCGCTTCAACCTCCAGCGTACGGGCTATAACACGCTCGAGGCCTACGACGGTGAGGCGGGCCTCGCCATGGCGCGCGAGAAAAAGCCCGACCTCATTCTTCTCGACGTGATGATGCCCAAAATGATGGGCTTTGACGTCTGCCGCGCGCTGCGCGCCGAGGGCGACAACGTGCCCGTCATCATCCTGACCGCGCGCGAAGAGGAGGAGGACAAGATCTTGGGCCTTGAGATCGGCGCGGACGACTACATCACCAAGCCCTTTTCCATGCGCGAGCTGCTCGCGCGCGTCAAAGCGAACATCCGCCGCACAACGATGCTCTCCGCTCCCGCGGCGGAGGACAACGCCATGAGCGCCGGCGGCGGCATCACCATCAACACCGACAGCTTTCAGGTGCGCAAAAACGGCGTGCCCATCGACCTCACACAGCGCGAGTATGAGCTTTTGACGTTCCTCGCCAGCCACCCCGGCAAGGTCTTCTCCCGCGTCGACCTGATGGAGCAGGTCTGGAACTATGGCTACGTCGGCGACGACGCGCGCACGGTGGACGTCACCGTCCGCCGCCTGCGCGAAAAGATCGAGGACAACCCCGCCGCGCCGGCCTACATCCTCACGCGCCGCGGCGTGGGCTATTATTTCTCCGCGCAGGCGTAAGTTGCGCGCACTTTTCCGGGAAAGGAGTCTCCTGCTATGTTCCGCAGCCTGCATATGAAGCTCGTGATGATCATGCTGCTGCTCGTCACCTCTCTGATGGCGGTGGTGGGCGCGTTTTTGATGACCAGCGTCACGAACTTCTATATTGACGATTTTTACGAGCAGATGAGCGAAGTGTTCGGCGAGTCCAACGCCACGTTCGTGAGCTCACTGCGCGAAGAGGCAGCGCAGGAGGACGGCGCCGTGCGCCTGCAAACGATGCTCGAGGCCTACTCCGGCACACTGAGCATTGACTCGCGCAACCGCAACTACTATGTTCTCGACGGCCGCAGCGGCGAAGTGCTTGCTTCGAGCAACGAGGACGGCCAGCTGCTTGAGCAGACGGAAAATATCCTTACCGCGCGCAACGGCGAGGTCGGCGACCACAGCGACCTTGCCGCAAGCTATATGGATGTCGCCATCCCGATCTCCGGCGGCGACAACAGCTTCATCATCTACATCCGCGACAGTCGCACCACGGTCTCGTCGCTGAACTCTGAGCTGCTGTTCATCATTCTGCAAGCACTGCTCGTCGGTCTTCTCGTCTCGGTGCTTTTGTCATTCCTGCTCGCCAAGACCATGATCGACCCCATTGAAAAACTGACCGAGGGCGCCGAGCGCATCGCGACCGGCGACTTCGACGAAACGCTTGCTGTCGAATCGACGGACGAGATCGGCGTTCTGACCACCACATTCAACGACATGGCGTCCGTGCTCCACTCCACGCTCGAAGCCGTGGAGAACGAGCGCAACAAGCTCGACACGCTGTTTCTCCACATGAGCGATGGCGTCGTCGCCTACGACGGCAGCGGCAAGCTCATCCACTGCAACCCCGCCGCGTGCGAGCTCTTAGGCCGCACGGCGGACGAGTGCGTGTACAGCGAGCTGTTTGAATCCATCTGCCCGTTTTCCCATGTCATCACCATGCAGCGCAGCGACTATGTCGAGGGCGAGCTCACTGTCGGCGAGCGCAGCGTGGAGCTCTACTTCGCTCCCTTCTCCGATGAGGAGAGCGGCGGCGTTCTCATCGTGCTGCACGATGTGACCGAGCACCGCAAGACCGAGGAGCGCCGCAAGGAATTTGTCGCCAATGTCTCCCACGAGCTGCGCACGCCGCTCACGAATGTCCGCTCCTATGCCGAGACCATCCGCGAGGCGGGCGACGATCTGAGCCGCGAGACGGAAAACGACTTCCTCGATGTCGTCATCAGCGAAACAGACCGCATGACCCACATCGTGCAGGACCTTCTGACGCTCTCGCGCCTTGACTCCGGCCGCAGCGAGATGAATATGGCGCGCTTCCCGTTCTCCGCCGCCATCGACTCCGTGCTCCGCTCGACGGAGCTTGAGGCCCGCCGCCACAAGCACGAGCTCACGCACGACTATACCGAAAATCTCCCGCTCATCATGGGCGATCGCGGCCGCATCGAGCAGGTCATGCTCAACGTCCTCAGCAATGCCGTCAAGTACACGCCCGACGGCGGCCACATCCGTGTCACCGCGGGCAGCGAGGGCGAAACTGTCTGGATGGAGGTCGCGGACGACGGCATCGGCATTCCCGAGGCCGACCGCAGCCGCATTTTCGAGCGCTTCTACCGCGTCGACAAAGCAAGATCGCGCGAATCCGGCGGCACAGGCCTCGGCCTTTCCATCGCGACGGAGATCGTCCAGCGTCACCACGGCTCGCTCACGCTCGTTGACCGCCCCGGCCCCGGCACGACCGTCCGCTTAGAGCTGCCCATCACCCAGCCCATCGGCGGGGAGGATTCCCATGAATAAGAACGCCACGCTCATGAGCCATCTGCAAAACGCCGCGATCGCCGTTTTGACCGTTACCGCCGTGCTGCTTCTGATCCAGACGCCGCTTGTCGGCGACCTTGCGGGCAAGACGCCCTACGAGCTCGCGCAGGACTGGCTCGCGGGTGACACCTCGACCGATACCGCCGTCACCACCGATCTGACCGAGCTCGCGCTCCCCGTGCGCGTGGTGTTCACGAACGAATACGCCCGCTACGGGCTCAGCGCCATCACGACGCTTGACACAGATTTTGAGCTCGCCGGCACGTTTTTCGGCGAGGCGCTTGGCTCTGCTACCACTTATGAAGCGTGCAGCGGTGAAAAGCTGCTCACCGCACTGCACGCGAGCAGCATCTACCTCGATCTGGAGGCCCCCACGCCGCTCGAAGTGCTCAGCCGCATTCTCGGCGTCAACGACGCGCCGGAGTCCTCGCTCCTGCGCGTCACGCGGCTTGTGCTCTGCCCCGCGGAAAACGGCGCAACGCTCTACTTACAGGACGCCAATCAGGGCTTTTTTGTCAGCCGGACGGCGATAAGCAGCGCGACACTGCGCGAAGCGCTCGCCTCGCTCGATGGCAACGGCACAGATTTTGCGTTCTCGCTCTCCGGCGAGTTCTCTCAGCTCTCGCCCTACACGCTCATTTTCAGCGAACCGCCGCAGCGCTACACGCTCTCGGCGAGCAATGCCCTCACCGATCAGGCGACATTTCTGCGCCTTGCGGAGTTCAACCCCCACACGGAAAGCGGCTACACCGACTCCTCCGGCAGCACCATTATCAAAGAGGTCTACGGCACGCTGCGCCTTGAGCCCGACGGCAGCGTCTTCTATCAGGGCGCGGACGAGGCCGAGGCGGGCTCGATCTACTATGTCTCCGCCGCCTCGATCGGAAAGCCCACGATGCTCGAAGCCGTCGCGGGCGCGCAGCGCCTCGCCTTCACGCTGCTTCGCGACGTAAGCGGCGACGCCGAGCTCTATCTCAGCGAGATCGACAGCAGCAACAAGCGCTTCACCGTGAGCTTTGACTATGCGGTCGGCGGTACGCCGCTGCGCTTTTCCGACGGCAGCCACGCCGCCACGGTCACGATCGAAGACCAGACCATCACGGAATTTTCCCTCCACTGCCGCAGCTATACGCTCAGCGATTCGCCCGCACTGCTGCTGCCCATCCGGCAGGCCGCGGCCATCGCGGACAGCAAATATTTGAGCGCCGAGCTGCACGTCTGCTACGACGAGCACGGCGCGGACACCGTCGGCGTCGGCTGGTTTGCCGACTGATCTTTCCGGAAAGGACGCCCGAACATGAAAACCTCGCGGCTCAAAAATATCGTCATCGTCATTTTGCTGCTCGTCAACGCATTTCTGCTCTTTCTGCTGCTCAGCCGCCGCGCCGAGGAGCACGACTCGAACGAGCGCCGCGTCGAGCAGCTCTGCACGCTTTTTGAAAAAAACGGCGTCGCCTTTGACCGCGCGCTGCTGCCCGATGAGGAAACGCACCTCTCCCTCTCGCTTGAGCGCGACACCGCACGCGAAGAGGCTTTCGCCTCCGCCCTGCTCGGCACTGCCGAGAGCAGCAATTCCGGCGGCGGTGTGAGCCGCTTCACCGGCGAATACGGCTCGTGTTCCATCCGCTCCGGCGGCACGGCCGACGCGCTTCTCTCCCGACCGGTCGACGATCCCGAGAGCTTTAGCAAACAACTTTTCAAAACGTTTGGCTACACTTTTCTCACCTCCCAGCTCACGGATGGCAACGGCAGCGTCACGGGCATGCGCAGCGAAAAAGGTCAGCTCATCTTTAACGCCTCGCTGACGCTCACGTTTTCTGACAGCTCGCTCACCGGCGTTTCCGGTACCTTTCTGCCCGCGCTCGACGAGGTCCGCCGCACAGACGGCCTCGACGCGGTCGACGCGCTTGTGCATTTTCTGGACTATTGCAGCGTTTCGGGCGTCGTATGTACCGAGGTCCGAGCGCTGGACGAAGGGTATCTTCTCCAGACGTCGTCTGCCTCGCCGCTACGTCTGCAAGGCGTGTGGCGCATCTCCACGGATGTCAGCAGTTATTATGTGAACTGCAAGACCGGCGAGATCACACGAGAATGAAATTTTTCTTGCAGCATTTCTAATTTCTTACTGTGCAGCATTGCTTTTTCTGTTTTTTTTGGTATACTGTTGATGTATTATGTGAATACCATGAGCAGGCGGTTTTCCCCTGCTGTTTTTACGATAACGAAAAGAAGTCTCACCGTCTCTTATTAAGGAGTTACTATGACGAAATACATCGTGCAGGGCGGTCATCCGCTCTTTGGTGAAGTGCGCATCAGCGGCGCGAAGAACGCCGCGGTCGCCATCATTCCCGCCGCCCTTCTGGTCGACGGCGTCTGCCGCATCGAAAATATTCCCCAGATCTCCGACGTGACCGCGCTGCTCAAAATTTTAGAGCAGCTCGGCGCGAATGTCCGTTTCCTCAACCGCAGCGATGTTGAGATCGACTGCCGCCATATTGCCACCACGCAGGTCTCGCAGGAGCTCGCGCACAAGATCCGCGCCTCCTACTACCTCATCGGCGCGCTGCTCGGCCGCTTCGGCGAGGCCGAGGTCTCGATGCCCGGCGGCTGCAACTTCGGCGGCGTGCGTCCCATCGACCAGCATGTCAAGGGCTTCGCCGCCATGGGTGCCGAGGTGCGCGAGGGCGACTTCATCTGCGCCAAGGCAAGCGGCGACCGCATGAAGGGCGCGAACGTCTACCTCGACGTGGTCTCCGTCGGTGCGACGATGAACATTATGATGGCCGCGGCGCTCGCCGACGGCACCACCGTCATCGAAAACGCTGCCAAGGAGCCGCATATCGTCGACCTTGCCAACTTCTTAAACTCCATGGGCGCGAACATCAAGGGCGCCGGCACCGACACCATCCGCATTTTCGGCGTGGACAAGCTCCACGGCGGCACGTATGCCATTATCCCCGATCAGATCGAGGCGGGCACCTACATGGCGGCTGTCGCCGCCTGCGGCGGACAAGTCCTCGTGCGCGGCATCATCCCCAAGCACATGGACTGCATCACCGCCAAGCTCCAGGAGATGGGCGTGCAGGTCGAGGAGCAGGACGACACGCTGCTCGTGCGCCGCTCGGGCAAGCTTCGCCGCACCAACGTCAAGACGCTGCCCTATCCCGGCTTCCCGACCGATATGCAGCCACAGATCACCGTTGCCCTCTGCCTTGCCGAGGGGACGAGCATGGTCACCGAGGGCGTGTGGGACAACCGTTACCGCTACGTCGGCGAACTGACGCGCATGGGCGCGCAGATCCGCGTCGAGGGCCGCAGCGCCGTCATCGAAGGCGTCGACCACCTGACCGCTGCGAGCGTGCAGGCCTACGATCTCCGCGCGGGCGCCGCCATGGTCATCGCCGCGCTGGCCGCTGAGGGCACGAGCGAGGTCTCGAACGTCCACTATATCGAGCGCGGCTATGAGGATATCATCGGCAAGCTCCGCAACCTCGGCGCGCAGATCGACAGCGTCGAGTGCGACGAGACCGTTGAGACCCGCCAGATCGGCTGATTCAATCAAAAAAGCGCCTTGCCGCGGCAAGGCGCTTTTCTTTTGGAAAGGATATTATGTATACCGATATCTACACCGCTTCCCTGCCGCCGGAGCTCCTCGCCATGGCTGAAACGCCCGTGATGCAGCGGCTTTTGCGCGTCGGCATGCACTGCGGCTGCGAATACACGGCCTATCCCATCTACCGCGACGCCGTTGCGCCGTATTCGCGCTATACGCATTCGCTCGGCACAGCGGCCATCGTCTGGCACTTCACGCATGACTTGAAGCAATCTGTCGCGGGACTACTGCATGACATTGCGACGCCCGCGTTCGCCCACGTGGTCGACTTTCTGAACGGTGACCACATGCGGCAGGAATCGACCGAAAGCCGCACACGCATGATGATCGCCTCGTCGCCGGCACTCATGGCGCTACTCGATAAAAGCGGCCTGACGCTCGACGATGTGGACGACTACCACCGCTATCCCATCGCCGACAACGATTCGCCCCGCCTCTCCGCCGACCGACTCGAATATACGCTCGGCAACGCGCATCTTGTCTTCCACTGTCCAAAAGCAGAGCTGAAACGCATTTTTGACGACATCTTTGTCGGCAAAAACGAGGAAAACGTCGATGAGCTCTGCTTTGCGCACGCGGAGATTGCCGACATCTTTACCCAGCTCTCGCTGCGGCAGTCGGAGTGGTTCGTCTCCGATGAGGACCGCTTCAGCATGCAGGCATTGGCCGATCTCCTGCGTGAGGCACGGCAGCGCAAAGTGTTGACGGTGGATGATCTCTACCTCGACGAACCTCATGTCATCGCCCTGCTCCTCTCTGATCCGGTCCTCACCGTGCGCTGGCAGGATTATCGCCGCATAATCGGTACGCGGTCCGGCGCGCAAAAGCCGGAGGGTACTTACGCCGTCAAGATCGCCGCCAAAAAGCGCAGCATCGACCCGCTGGTGCAGACGAGCGACGGCCTTCGGCGCTTCACCACAGTCAATGCGGACTATGCATCAAAGCTCGCCGCCTTCCGCTCGGATGACTTCGACCGCTGGGTCTGGGCCAAATATGAATAAAGGAAGTGCGAAGCCGCTGGCTTCGCACTTCCTTTGCACTTTCGATAATAGAAAAGCAGCAGGCCTTTGCGGCCTGCTGCTTTTTGAAGTCTTTGGATGACCCTCAGTGGATCAATTAGGCCTCGGTCTCGATGACGACGCCGGAACCAACGGTACGGCCGCCTTCACGGATAGCGAAGCGGAGACCCTTCTCGATAGCGATCGGGGTGATCAGCTCGACCTTCATGTCGACGTTATCGCCGGGCATGCACATCTCGGTGCCCTCGGGCAGGGTGATGACGCCGGTGACGTCGGTGGTACGGAAGTAGAACTGAGGACGATAGTTGTTGAAGAACGGGGTGTGACGGCCGCCCTCGTCCTTGTTCAGGACGTAAACCTGACCAACAAACTTGGTGAGGGGGTGAATGGAACCGGGCTTGGACAGAACCTGGCCGCGCTCGATCTCGTTCTTGGCAACACCACGGAGCAGGGTACCGATGTTATCACCAGCCTCGGCGTAGTCGAGCAGCTTGTGGAACATTTCGATACCGGTGACGACGGTCTTGCGACGCTCGTCGGTCAGACCGATGATCTCGACTTCCTCGCCGAGCTTCAGCTGGCCACGCTCAACACGGCCGGTAGCGACGGTACCACGACCGGAGATCGTGAAGACGTCCTCAACGGGCATCAGGAACGGCTGGTCGGCCTTACGGTCGGGCGTGGGGATCCAGGTATCAACAGCGTCCATGAGCTCGTGCATGCACTTGTACTCGGGAGCGTCGATGTCCTTGGACTCGGAGATCAGGGCGTTCAGAGCGCTGCCGCGGATGATCGGGGTCTCGTCGCCGGGGAAGCTGTAGAAGTCGAGCATCTCGCGGACTTCCATCTCGACGAGCTCGAGCAGCTCTTCATCGTCGACCTGGTCGCACTTGTTCAGGAAAACGAGAACGGAAGGCACGTTGACCTGACGGGCGAGCAGCAGGTGCTCACGAGTCTGGGCCATGGGGCCGTCGGAAGCGGCGATGACCAGGATAGCACCGTCCATCTGAGCAGCACCGGTGATCATGTTCTTGATATAGTCGGCGTGGCCCGGGCAGTCGACGTGGGCATAGTGACGGCCCTGAATCTGGGCGTTGTCCTCGCCGGTCTTGTAGTTGTGGCCAACGCGGTCGAAGGTCTGGTACTCAACGTGAGCGGTGTTGATGGTGATACCACGCTCGCGCTCTTCCGGAGCCTTATCGATGGAGCTGTAATCGGTGTAGTCAGCACCGCCCTGCATGGCGAGGAACTTGGTGATCGCGGCGGTCAGGGTGGTCTTACCATGGTCGATATGACCGATGGTACCAATGTTTACGTGGGGCTTGGTACGCTCGAATTTCTGCTTAGCCATTAGAGTGATCCTCCTATGAAAAAATTTCGTTGTTTGCCGGTGTCATTTACATACACCGGTATTTTACCGTAAAACGCGGTATTTTGCAATACCTTTTTATCAGGCGCGGTTCGTGCGCTGGTTGATGATCTTCTCCTGAATGTTCTTCGGGATCTCGATATAATGCGCGGGCTCCATCGTGTACTGGCCACGGCCCTGCGTGCAGGAGCGGAGGTCAGTCGCGTAGCCGAACATCTCAGCCAGAGGAACGAAAGCGTCGATCTGCTGCGCGCCGCTGCGGGCCTCGAAGCCCTGGATCTGACCACGGCGGGAGTTGAGGTCGCCGATCACGTCGCCCATGTACTCGTCGGGGACGATGACGCAGACCTTCATGATCGGCTCGAGCAGCGTCGGGCCGGCCTTCTGGCAGGCCTCCTTGAAGGCCATGGAGCCGGCGATCTTGAACGCCATTTCAGAGGAGTCGACCTCGTGATAAGAACCATCGTACAGCGTGACCTTGACATCGACGACCGGATAACCGGCGAGAACACCGGAGAGCATGGCGCCCTGAATACCGGCATCGATCGCGGGAACGTATTCCTTGGGGATCGCGCCGCCGACGAGGGCGTTGACAAACTCGTAACCCTTGCCGGACTCGTTGGGCTCGACATGGATCTTGACGTGACCGTACTGACCCTTACCACCGCTCTGACGGGCGTACTTGGTATCCTGATCGACAGCCTTGGTGATGGTCTCCTTGTAGGCGACCTGAGGAGCGCCGACATTCGCCTCGACCTTGTACTCACGGAGCAGGCGGTCGACAATGATCTCCAGATGGAGCTCACCCATACCGGCGATGATGGTCTGACCGGTCTCTTCATCGGTGTAGGTCTTGAAGGTCGGGTCTTCCTCAGCCAGCTTCATCAGCGCGATGCCCATCTTCTCCTGACCGGCCTTGGTCTTGGGCTCGATGGCAACGCGGATCACGGGCTCGGGGAATTCCATGGACTCCAGGATGATCGGAGCCTTTTCATCGCAGAGCGTATCACCGGTGGTGGTGTTCTTGAGGCCGATGACGGCGCAGATGTCGCCGGCGTAGCAGCACTCGATATCCTCGCGGTGGTTGGCGTGCATCTGCAGGATGCGGCCGATGCGCTCTCTCTGATGCTTGGTGGAGTTGAGAACGGCGGTACCGGTATTCAGAATACCGGAGTACACGCGAACGAAGGACAGACGGCCGACGAACGGGTCGGTCGCGATCTTGAACGCGAGACCGGAGAACGGAGCGTTATCGTCCGCGTGACGGACATCTTCCTCACCGGTATCGGGGTTCACACCGTCGATCGCGGGGATATCCACGGGGGACGGCATGTAGTCGACGATCGCGTCCAGCAGCTTCTGAACGCCCTTGTTCTTGTAAGAGGTACCGCAGGTGACAGGAACCATCTTATTGTCGATGGTGGCCTGACGGATGGTCTTGCGGATGAGGTCCTGAGGAACGGGCTTCTCTTCGAGCGCCAGCTCCATGATCTCGTCGTTCAGGTCAGCGCAAGCGTCAATGAGCTTGGTGCGATACTCCTGAGCGAGCTCGAGCATGTCCTCGGGGATCTCCTCGACGCGCATGTCCTTGCCGAGCTCGTCGTAGTAGATATCAGCGTCCATCTCCACCAGGTCGATGATGCCCTTAAAGGTATCTTCAGAGCCGATCGGCAGCTGGATGGGGACAGCGTTGCACTTGAGACGGTCGTGGATCATGTGCAGAACGTTGTAGAAGTCCGCGC
>ERZ832317.2356-NODE-2356-length-21963-cov-3.082664_pt1 | contig 21963 bp, 22 predicted proteins | sample MGYA00519695_ERZ832317 | MGnify/ENA primary metagenome ERZ832317 (study PRJEB31850, sample SAMEA3708726) | human gut metagenome | biome: human gut; feature: human-associated habitat; material: faeces | place: China | collected 2014 ...
AAGCTTATAAGTAATTATTAAAAAAGTATAAAAAGTATAAATAAAATATAAAGCGGAACCTAGTTCCGAAAAAAATTATTTTTTGATTTCAAGAGTATAATTTTTAGAAGCATCGTTAATAGTATACTTCGAGGATGAATTTTTGGCTGATGGATAATATTGAAAAGTATAGCAAATTTTATTTTTTTTAATATCGTTTTTGGTGGCGTATACTGTTCCCTCGAGTGTGGTTGGATAACCAGAAACATCATAACTGAATCGAGTGCTCTTAAAATTATTATCGATGCAATGTTGTATAATTGAGCGAGAACAATCTTCATAATCTTTAGAAGAAGGTTTGCCGTTTAAAATAACAGTTATTGCTAGTGTTGTTCCTGTATTGTTTTTTGCAATTGATGACGATGTTACATCTATTTTTTCATCAGAATATTCTGCACATCCAGATAGGCATAATATTATTAGCGTAATACATATCAGATATTTTTTCATTTTATCACCCCCCCTTAATACATAACACCTTAACATATAATAACTTCTCAAACGGGAAATTACTAGAAAATAATTTTAACATTATAATATTCTTAGGAATTGGAGTTGATAGAATGAAGCACGTTCATATGCGTCTAAATGAATTGTTGGTTGAACATGAAATTAGTAAGAATAAAATTTGTAAGGATTTAGATTTAGCAAGAGGTAATTTTAACAGATATTGCCGTGATGACTTTCAAAGAATAGATGCAAATCTGATTATAAAACTGTGTGATTATTTTGAGTGTACAATAGAAGATTTGTTGGTAATTGTAGATGACTAAGAACTTCCGGTAATAATGCGGAAGTTTTTTTGTGGACAAATTTGTGTGGCAGACCTAACCTTAGGTCTGCTTGTTTATATAGAGAAATAAGAAAAAGTTCTTGTCAAGGGGACGCTGTGGCGTCGGCAAAGCCTTTACCCTTGATTAGGGCTTTTTTTTATTTCAGAAGCTGATCGTTGTACGAAAAATAAAAAACTTCCATATTCTTCTGCCGGTAGGTAGAAGAACAGGATTTTCTACAAATATATCCGGCAGAAAGTGGCGGAGTTATTTGTATAATGGAACAATAAAATTAGGAGAATTGGAACAGGAGATCGGAGTAAATAAAATGGGGAAATTTATAAAAAAGATAGGTGATGAATTTAAAGGTAAAGAAAAAATATATTTTAGATTCTTGAAATATGAGCGTTTTGAAGATAAATATACAGATCCAGATGTAGAAGAAAAAGGAAATTATCTACAAAATGTATTGTTGTATGAAGTAATAGGAAAAGAAGAGTATAAAAGAATAGCAGAAAAATATGGTGGTAAAAAAATGTGTATTACAGTATGTAAAGTAAATATAAGTTGGGATTATACGGAGTTAGAAAAATTCTTCGAAGAAAATGAGGGAAAAGAAGCAGAAGAGATTGCGAAAGAACTGGATTTGAAAAAAGTAAGTTATGTTAGAAAACTGAGGTCGAGATCTAGAAATGTGACAAAAGATTCACTTTTAATGAATGAAAAAAAGTAATGGGTTAGGATAGAGATAGGAGGTGAGAAAAATGAACAATAAAGAAAAAGAAAGAAAAATGAAAGAGGGAATATTTATATTTCCAGAAAAATGGGTGGAATTAAATCCAGAAAAAGCAAGAGAATGTACATATGTTACATTTCTTGTGGAGAAAGAAAAATGTGGTGTCTACTATTCTGTTGCAGAAGCTTCGAAATTGAGTGAAGCTGAAGAAAAAGAAGTTCGAAAATTAGGAGAAAATATGGGATTCTCAAAGGAAGCAAATATTTTCGGATTTATTGAAGATACAGAAAATGTAGGAAATGCAAGAATTACAAAGGAGTGATAATTTATGATTAAGAATGCTTTTCGGTATGTAAAAACGGAAGTATTAGGAGAAAAATTTGTTGCGGATACGGAAAATAAATATCTGTTGATCGGACAAGCTCCATTTAGGGGAAAAGTTGATGAGTCTGGTGAAACGATTTTACCTGAGGGAGTGAAGGTTCGCTTGCAAATTATGCAAGACAATTCGGAACCTGTATTTGATAAGCAGACAGGAGAGGAAAAGGAAAATAATTCGCTCGAAGTATTCGAAGCAACGATTGTAGGTGCAACTTATCCGCTCCCGATTAGAAAAGGAACGATGGTTGCATTAGGCAAATTTTTATCAGACAGTAGCTATTACATCGATTATAACTTTATTCTGCGCTTTGATGGAATTTATGAGATTAAAAAGGAAAAATAAGCGGTGCAAATTAAACAAAAACGATGGATAAGAACAGTTTGGACGATGCTTTTTTATCTGTTGTGCGGGGCAATATTATTTTTGTACGGATATCGTTATTGGAAAAATAGTCGTTTCCTACTAATAGGAATAGTATTGCTCCTTGTAGATAATATGGGAATTTTATTAATAAGTTTATTTGAAGCAAGACATCATAACTTGTCAAGAGGAATGAAATATGCTTGCTTACATAATAAAATGGAAAAAGCATTGATGCAAGCATTGTATGATGATGGATATTATGTGGAAAGAGAAATATTATTCAAAAAATGTGCTGTAATACCAAGGCTAGAGATAACGATATCATCACATTTTGATAAGGGCATCATAAAAATAGAGAACTGTATAAAGCTTGATAAACGATTGGAAGAACTGCCAATCAGTTCGGCACTGCCAGATGAATATATACTGTCATCATCTTATATATCGGATGATTGTAATTATTATATTTATGAGTTCGAATTGTATCATGTTGAACAATTATCATTTCGATCATCAAGAGACTTTTTTGACTATTCAAGAAAGAATACTAGTGATTATGAATTGTTTCTGGATTCACGTTACAAAGTGCCGATATTTCATGCACTGATTGTTGGTCAGACAGGTTCGGGAAAATCATATTGCCTATACAATTTTGTGTTGCAGTTGTTGTCTAAAAAATGTGACGTAGACTTATATATTGCTGATCCCAAATTCAGTGGATTATATGTATTGGGACGTGCAATCAATTCAGAAAAAGTGGCATCCAGTGTAGAAGAAATTATTGCTTTGTTAAGGCAGTTTGAGAAAAAGATGCTTGAGAGGAAAAAAGCCTTTGCTGATTGTCTGGTGAAAAAATTAGACAGTGATTACAGAGACTTTGGCTTTAGTCCTATTTGCTTGATTATTGATGAATACAGTTCGTTTAAGGCATCGTTAGCAAGGTATGATAAGAAGACAAGAGATAGTGTCGATGAGATAATCGGCAATACAATCAGAGAGGGACGACAGTTAGGGTGCTTTTGCTTTATCGCTCAGCAACAAACAAATGCGAATAATTTATCAACCGAATTGAAAGAGAATTTGCCGTTTAAATTGATACTAGGCATGGCAGAGAGACAGACATATATTACCGCATTAGGTGTTTATCCAGATGTTGCAAAAAGAAAAATTGAATGTGGACAAGGTTTGTTGGTCTATCCACAGATTTCTACGCCGGAAATGCCAGCAGTAACTTCTATTGCTAGGTTGGATTTTGATATCTTGAAATCTGTTGAGCATTTAGAAGAATATAAAAATGATGGAAAGGAGGGGCAAGCTGGGGTTATGTAATAACCCCAGCTCCATAAAAAGTGAATAGCTTTACTACCAATTTACAGATTAATATTGATGAATTCACTTTTATCATTTTCCATAAAGAAAAGATATTATTAAGAACATGGGAAGAATGTGCAAAAACAATAATATATGATTTTGTTAAAAATTCAAATATTGACGTTGTTTTTGATGGAAAAGTGAACGAAAAAATAGGGGGAAACTTACAGGGATATACAAGGACATATGATTTGGGTCTAAAAGATTATTATTTTGCAATTGCATATAATGAGCATATACCCGACATGGGGGTATGTATTAAGTTCAGTGCAAAAGCTTGGAGCATATATCAGGCTAGATATCAAAGAATCTTTAATAAGATGATAAATATGTCGGAGTTTATGCATATGGTTAGTGATCCCATTAAAGAATCTGTAAGGATATCACGTGTTGATATGACAGCAGATTATTTTAACTATGATATTGATTTGAATGAGTTATATGATGCGTTATCTAAGGACAAGATAACGGTCAGAGATCATCAAGATCGTAAAAGGGTCAAAAATTTAAGTTTTATTGGAAAGCAGGAAAATATTGAGACGATTTATATTGGAAGTAAGAGTACCAATACCCGTAGTTTTTTAAGAATATATGATAAGCGCAAGGAACAGTTGACGAATAATGGCTTTCGAATAGAAGAAGCTAATAAATGTCGTTCGTGGATAAGGTTTGAAGCCGTCTATAAAGGCTCTTATGCTCATTCTATATCAGAAACGATTTTGTCAGAATGTATGGATGCAGTGAGTTTTAACAAATTTATTGCACATATCATTTTACAAAAATATAGGTTTGCGGATGTAAATGGAAAATATACCAGATATACGACGGATTTATTGGCGGTTGCAGATGGAGAAATATTTCCGTCATTAGTGTGTGTTAGTCCAAGAGACAATGCATTGAGACAGAGCATCCAGCATATTTTATGTGGAAGTGGTCTTTTTCCGACAATTTATAAAATTGAAAAAATATATGGAGAAGAGGCAAAGCAAGAATTTGCATTATTTCTATATCAAAATTATGAAGCGATGTTTTGGATGAGCAATGGAATGAAACGGGAACTTGATATCTGGTTACAAAAACATGAAGATTTAAAAAATATAAAATTAAGTGACAATTATTAATACGTCATAAAAGTTGAATTAAGGAGAATACTATGATGCAAGTAAGCAATGGTAGTATCTCCGAGGAAACTTTACAAATTGCCTTACAATATGGTATTGTGGACATGGAAGAAATATCCAAGAATGTTGAATTGAAAAAAAGAAATGAAATACTTTCCCAACATCCATATAAAGTATGGCAAAATGATCAAGGAATATGGCTGACTTATCTTCCAGATGAAGAGAAAGGACGGGTATTCCGTAAACGAAAGACAAGGGAAGACCTTGAAGATGTTATTGTTGATTACTATAAGAAACAGGAAAAGTCAATTTACATCAAAGATGTGTTTCAAGAGTGGGTGGATAAGAAGTTAAAATATGGAGAAATCCAGACACAATCATATGATAGATATTGTACGGACTTCAAACGATTTTTCTTACCGGATACCCCGATTTGTCGTAAAAAGATGCAAAATATTACCAGTGCAGATTTAACTGATTTTATTAAAACGACGATTCATGAAAAACATTTGACAAAAAAGACATATTCAAGTCTTCGAACATTGGTAAGAGGAATATTTAAGTACGGGAAAGCACAAGGATATTCAACTCTTAGTATCACAGAATTCTTTGGAGATCTGGAATTGCCTAATAATATCTTTGAAAAAAAGATTTGTTGTAAAGATAAAGAAATTTTTTTGGAAGATGAAATTCCAGTTATTGTAAATTATCTTAAACATCATATTGATATTTGGAATATGGGCTTGCTGTTACAATTTCAAACAGGAATGCGTATCGGCGAAATCTCAGCATTAAAGCCGTGTGATGTGCACAGTGAATATATTCAAGTGTGCAGAACAGAGATAAAATATAAAGATGAAAATGGTAGGTGGACAGTTTCTACAAAAGAGTTTGCAAAAACAGATGCAGGGAATCGAATGCTGTATTTTTCTACTACTGTCAAGTGGACGCTAATGCAGATTCAAAAATTAAATCCACATGGTGAATTTTTATTTATGAATAATGGAAAAAGAATTCGAGAAAACACATTCAATAAACGTCTTTCCAGTATATGCGATATATTGAAAATTAACCATCGATCAACTCATAAGATTCGCAAAACCTATGGAACGACGTTGTTGGATAATAAAGTGGATGATAGTACAGTCGCAGAGCAAATGGGACATAGCGATATTGCCACTACAAGAAAGCTTTACTACTTTAGCAATAAAAGTAGGGAAACGAAGATAAAACAGATAAATGAAGCAATTAATTTCTGATTTCTTGATTGAGGGTATCAAAGGGTATCAAAAAAATTGAAGTGAAAAAGTGTGAAAAACATTGAAAATTCAAGGAAAATCAGAAAAAATGTGATGAGAGTATTGAAATTCGATTCTCTCATCCCCTGCTCCTGTAAGAGTCAGAAATGCTTTATTTACAAGCTTTTCTGGCTTTTTTGTTTTGGCTGGAAAATAACTATTGACTTCTTTAAGGTGCAAGCGTAAATTATAGTCGTTATAGAAGAAAAAATACAGATAAGAAAGGCAAAATAAAAATGAAGAGAAAGCAAAATATCAGATGGAATACCATGAAAATTCTGGTAATTGGTTTTCTGAGTGTGATTGTTCTGGGAGCGGTACTTTTATGGCTTCCGGTATCGAATGAAAAACCAATCAGCTTCCTGGATGCATTATTTACATCAACAACATCGGTATGTGTGACGGGACTGGTTACGGTTGTTCCGAAATATCAGTTCACGATAATGGGAAAGATAATTTTATTGATTCTGATTCAGATCGGAGGTCTGGGCATAATTGCATGTATCACAGCATTCTTTATGCTTCTTAAAAGAAAGATTACAGTAAAAGAGAGAATTGTCATTCAAGAAGCTTATAATATGAATTCTCTTGGTGGTCTGGTAGGCATGGTCCGCAGAATTTTGTTCGGGACGGTAGTGGTAGAAGGCATCGGCGCCGTTTTTTATGCAATACAATTCAGTCGGGATTATGGACTTGTAAAAGGAATTTGGTATGGAGTTTTTCACTCGGTTTCTGCATTTTGCAATGCGGGAATTGATATTCTCGGAGAGGACAGCCTGGCAAGATACGTAACCAGTCCATTGATCAACATTACAACGATGATGCTGATCATTCTTGGCGGAATCGGATTTACGGTGTGGTATGACGTGATTGATAACGGAAAGAAGATCTGGCATCGTGAAATTCCGAAGAAATGGTGTTTTACCAGACTTAAGTTACATTCAAAGATAGCAATTGTTACGACATTGATCCTGCTGATAGCAGGGACACTTTTGAATTTTGTACTGGAGTACCGGAATCCGGAAACGATTGGGAATCTGAATACCGGACAGAAGATAATGGCTTCGGCATTTCAGGCTGTGACGACCAGAACGGCCGGATTTAGCACATTTCAGCAGTCGGGAATGCATGAAGAGACCGGATTCCTGAATATTATTTTAATGTTTATCGGAGGATCTCCGGGAGGAACTGCGGGTGGTCTGAAGACAACGACATTTGCGCTTTTATTTCTCGCTTTTCACACGATGCTCAGGGGAGGTCATGATATTGAATGCTTTCAGAGAAAAGTGGCTGAAGATAGCTTTCGTGTAGCGTTTGTGACATTTATGCTGGCATTGGGCATATATGTAACAGGAACCACGGTTATTGCTGTGATAGAGCCGGATACAATCTCGCTTCAGAAAATTATGTATGAGACCGCATCTGCGATGGCAACAGTTGGCCTGACACAAGATCTGACAACTCATCTGAGGGTAGGAAGCAAGATTGTGTTGATGATACTGATGTATGCAGGACGAGTCGGACCGATGACCATTGCGTTATTATTTGCCGGAAAGGTAAATTTGCAGGAAAAGATGCGGACACTTCCGACGGAAAAGATTATGATTGGTTAATGAGGAGGAGTAACTATGAAGAAACAATTTGCAGTATTTGGTCTGGGCAGTTTTGGGGAAAGTATTGCGTTAGAATTACAAAAACTCGGATGCGAGGTCGTAGCAGTAGATAAAGATATGGAGCGCGTAAAAGGAATCGCCGACTCGGTATCGTATGCGATGAAGGCAGATATCGGTGATCCGGATTTTGTCAGATCTCTTGGCACGAGGAATCTGGATGGCGTTGTGATCGCAGAAGCAGAAAGTCTGGAAGCAAGTATTATGGCAACGCTGGTGTGTAAAGAAATTGGTGTACCGAATGTGATTGCAAAAGCAAAAAATGAGCGTCATGCAACCGTATTGAAAAAAATCGGTGCAGACTCCATTATTTTCCCGGAAAAAGAAATGGGAATCCGGATGGCAAAGAATCTTATGTCTGCCAGCTTCACAGATTGGATCGCTTTATCACCGGATTATAGTATAGTTGAGACACCGATGCCCGTAAAATGGAGTGGAAAAACGTTGCAAGAACTGGATGTGCGCCGGAATTATGAAGTGAATGTCGTGGGAATTAAAAGTGGGGCGCACGTAGAAGTGAATCCGGATCCTTCAGAAGTATTGCGTGAAGATATGGTTCTGATCCTGGTGGGATCTAATAAAGCATTAGAAGCATTATAAGAAAATTTCATGTCTGGAGATGATCCTGGCTGGTGTGACGAAGGTGTAATATCGGCTTTGCAATCATAACAAGATAATGGTATAATATTCATACTGATTTGATCTGAAGATACGAAAGCTTTACCGTAAGGAGGACATGAGGATGAAAGAAAAAATAATACAGGGTGGGATCGTGAATGGCGAGAAGATGCTGGTATGTCCGACCTGGGAAGATGAATTTCAAAAAGCAATCAACAGTACAGGCGGCTGTTTCCGGATCAGCATGGATTATTCTGCTGTAGATGTTTCGTGGTGGAAAGAACTGGAAGCGATTGCTAAAAAATATGGATACACACTGGATTCCGAATCATTGGAGATCATTCAGGAATATGTACAGAAATATAAAAAGTACGAGAATCATTTCTGGGAATATGGAAAGAAAATCATAACATTTGAACAGTTCAGCAGGATGTTGAGTAAAAAGGCGGGAATACAGCCAAAAGAAGCAAAAGACTATGTGGCCGCTAATCTTCAGAATCTGGAGCATAAAGAGATTTTGGAGGCATTGTTGTTCTCGGTGCAGCTTATTAAATCCGAAAAGGGACTGGAGGGAACGCAGTGGACAAAACCGACGTGCGATTTTATTAAGAAAGAATTTGAGAAGATGATTGTAAACGGGGAATATTAAGAAGAAAAAGTGGGGAGTCAGTCAGAACGATTCTCCACTTTTGATGTAAAAGGAGATAAAGAGTATGGAATTATGGGATATTTATGATGAAAATAAAGAGCGTACAGGAGCTACAATGAAACATAATGACTGGAATATGAAACCGGGAGAATTTCACCTGACTGTTCTTGGTGTGCTGATGCGCCCGGATGGGAAATATCTGATTACCAGAAGAAGAATGGATAAAGAATGGGCAGCCGGATGGTGGGAAGTGCCGGGAGGCGGAGTACGTGCCGGGGAAGATTCGTTGGATGCAGTGATTCGGGAAATCAAGGAAGAGACAGGAGTCGATGTGACGGAAGCAGAAGGAGGCTATGCATTTTCATATAAGAGAGTAAATCCGGAAGAAAAAAACAATTACTTTGTGGATATCTACAAATTTATTCTGGATTTTGATGAATCTGATGTGAAGACACAGGAGGAAGAGGTGTCGGGATTTGCAATCGCAGATATCGAAGAAATCAAAAGATATGCGGATCAGGGGATATTTCTTCACTATGAAAGTATCCGACAGGTTTTCGAGGGATAAAACAGGCAGGCTGTATGAATGATGAAGAGAGAATCCTGAAGGAAATCAAAGATGTATTAAAAGAACTGGATGAGCAGGGAAGAATGAAGTATACGCAGAAATACATGCAGCATAGTGATATTTCGGTATATAAGCATTGCATTAGTGTGGCATATACAAGCGTAGAACTGGCGGATCGCCTGGCGTGGAATGTCAACCGCAGAGAACTGATCAGAGGTGCGCTTCTGCATGATTATTTTCTATATGACTGGCATGAAAAGAATGCAGGGCACAGATTTCATGGATTTATCCATGCCGGCAGAGCGCTGCAGAATGCCAGGAAAGATTTTAAACTGACCATACGGGAGGAGAATATCATATTACGTCATATGTTTCCGTTGAATGTTGTACCTCCGATGTGTAAGGAGGCATGGCTGGTATGCCTCGCCGATAAGATATGTGCATCCAAAGAGACTGTGGCCGGAAGAATACATAGAAAAAGGAAACAGCAGAGATGAAAGATATGGTTGACTTGTTAGATATCCTACTATTATAATAGGGAATATTATGAAATATGAGTGGAGGAACAAATATGTTAAATCAGTTTTCCAGAACACAGCTTCTGTTAGGGGCTGACAATATGGACAGACTTGCAGATGCAAAGGTAGCGGTCTTTGGGATCGGCGGAGTAGGCGGATACGTGGTAGAAGCACTTGCGAGAAGCGGAGTAGGATCATTTGTCCTGGTGGATGACGATAAAGTGTGTCTGACGAATATCAACCGTCAGATTATTGCGACCAGAAAGACCGTAGGGAAGTATAAAGTAGATGTGATGAAAGACCGAATTCTGGAAATTAACCCGGATGCAGATGTAGAGATAAGAAAATGTTTTTATCTTCCGGAGAATGCACATGAATTTCCGTTTGAAGAATATTCTTATGTGGTAGATGCGGTAGATACGGTAACTGCAAAGATTGAGATCATAATGCGTGCGAAGGCCGCAGATGTTCCTGTTATCAGTTGTATGGGAGCCGGCAATAAACTGGACGCATCTGCATTTCAGGTGGCAGATATCTATAAGACAAAGATGTGTCCGCTTGCAAAAGTTATGCGGAGGGAATTAAAAGCACGTGGGATAAAAAAACTAAAAGTTGTATATTCGGAAGAAAAACCGGTACGTCCATTAGAAGATATGAGCATCAGCTGCAGACAGCATTGTGTATGCCCACCGGGGACAGAAAGAAAATGTACCCAGAGAAGAGATATTCCGGGAAGTATTGCATTCGTTCCATCCGTAGCAGGCCTGATCCTTGCCGGAGAAGTGGTAAAAGACCTGACCATCAATCAGTATGGACGGGGAACGGAATAATGGGGGATATCTTTTGACATTTTCTGTAAATCCGATATAATAGAAAACGTAATGTTCTATTTGTAGATTGAGGAGGTTATCAATATGAAAAAAAATAGAAGAAACAATTCAAGACCTGCAGCAATCACAACTGCAAAAGATACAACAAAGGCAATCGAGACAAGAGCAGGCGTATTGAAAGAAGCAGAAGATGTGAAGAAAGAGGCAAAGACAAGCTTTTATCTTCAGTATATGGGAAAAGAAATCAGCACAGAGGAGATTACACAGAAAGTACACGAAGCATGGAAAACTTTGGGGAAAAATGTAGATGAGATCAAAACGCTGAATGTATATTTGAAACCGGAAGAAGCAGCAGCTTATTACGTGATCAATGAAGAAACAACCGGAAAAGTAGCAATTTAATGTAATAACTATATTGAACGTCCGGTATATGGATACAGCAGTATAGAATTGTTCTATACTGCTGTATCTTTTTTGGACAGAAATGGAAGTCGTTACACCTGTTTAATGCCAATGGTATCTAGTATTTTGTTACATCTTCTTCAAGATGTGCAATCTGTTCCAAAAGCCCGGTAGTTTCTTTCTCGGAAAGGCTTTCCAGGATCATGTTCATATCATCCGCAATTTTGGCGGGATTATAAGGAACTTCCAATGCAAAATCACTGAAAGCACGAATCTTCTGGAAATAAGTGCGGGTCTCCGGTTCTTCACCGCCGGTCCGGCACATCTGATACATGGTGACACAGTCTGTGGCATCCTGATCTGTACATTTTTTACAGATCCATTTCCCAAGATAATAGTAATTACTTCCAATCTGATAAAGGAATCCCGGAAGCTTTAATAATCGCTCTGATAACATGACAGAACCTCCTTGCATTGATGAAGTCCGGTTAAGAGGACTTGCTTTTTTCTGCTTTTAGTATCCGGCGAAGTGACAGAAATGTCAAGTCAGATTTGTCTGAAAAAAATATATAATTTGAAAATACTCGAAATATGTCGTATTATAAACTATAATATGATAAGATGTTAGTAAAAGAAAATTATATATGTAATTGCAGCATAAGTGGAGAGTAGAATGAAACTGAAAAATGGGGGCATGCTGTTGCTGACAGCATTTATATGGGGAACAGCATTTGTTGCCCAGAGTGTAGGAATGGATCATCTGGGACCCTTTTCTTTTAATGGAATCCGCAGTCTGATAGGAGCGGTGGCACTTTTACCGTGTATATGGTTTTTGAACAGAATGAATAAAGATCCGGAAACAGACTGTTCGGAAAAAGAGAAATCCGGAAAAGATCTGATAACAGGAGGTGTTGCATGTGGAGTATTATTATTCACAGCAAGCAGTCTCCAACAGGCCGGGATTCAGTATACAACAGCAGGAAAAGCAGGTTTTATTACAGCCTTTTATATAGTGATCGTTCCGGTTCTTGGAATTTTTCTTCATAAAAAAATTCAATGGAAGGTATGGATGGCGGTGTTACTGGCACTTGTCGGATTATATTTTTTGTGTATTACGGAGTCTTTTTCTGTTGGAAAAGGAGATGTTCTGGTATTTTTGTGTGCACTTGTTTTTTCCGTGCATATTCTGGTAATCGATCATTTTTCTCCAAAAGTGGATGGTGTGAAGATGTCCTGTATCCAGTTTTTCGTGAGTGGAATTCTGTCATTACCATTTATGTTTGTGCTGGAGACACCAAGGCTTGTAGCTGTGGCGGCTGCATGGATGCCGCTTCTGTATGCAGGTGTATTATCCTGCGGGGTTGCATATACATTACAGATACTTGGACAGAAGAATGTGAATCCGGCGGTAGCATCTCTGATTTTAAGCCTGGAATCCTGCTTTTCAGTGCTTGCGGGCTGGATCATACTTGGAGAACGTTTGTCATTCAGAGAATCGTTAGGATGCATACTGATGTTTCTGGCAATTATACTGGCACAGCTTCCGGATAAAAATAATGGGTAGCAGGAGGAGAGAAAATGCGGTTTGTGATTCAGAGAGTTACAGAAAGCAGCGTAAAAGTGGATGGAAAAGTAATCGGACAGATAGGAAAGGGATTTATGGTCCTGATAGGTGTGGCTGATTCAGATACAAAAGAGATTGCTGATAAGATGGTCAAGAAAATGACCGGATTACGTATTTTTGAGGATGAAGAAGGAAAGACGAATCTTTCGCTGGATGCAGTGGGAGGGGAACTTCTTCTGATCTCTCAGTTTACTTTATATGCAAACTGTAAAAAAGGAAACCGTCCAAGCTTTGTCGAAGCAGGAAAACCGGACATGGCTGAAGAACTTTACGAATATATTATAAGTAAGTGCAAGGAGCATATACCGGTAGTAGAGCGGGGAATGTTTGGGGCGGATATGAAAGTGAGTCTGGTAAATGATGGACCATTTACAATTGTACTGGATTCAGACAGATTATGATGATAAAATATAGATTATGATAAGGAAAATAAAAAAACGAACAAATATTCGGGGTAAAACGATATGGAAGAACAGAGGAAAAAGATATTAATCGTCGATGATTCAGAAATGAACCGTGAGATCCTGGTGAGTATGCTTGAGGGCGAATATGATTTGATACAGGCAGAGGACGGACAGCAGGCGGTCTATATTATGTCAGAACACCATATGGAATTATCCCTGCTGTTATTGGATATGAATATGCCTGTAATGAATGGATATGAAGTGTTGCAGGTTATGAAAGAAAGACTATGGCTGGATCGTATACCGGTTATCAGTATCTCGGCAGATTCCTCTGATGATAATATCGGACGCGCATATAAGCTTGGTGTAAGCGATTATTTCTCGCGTCCATTTGATGCGGCTGTTGTTTTGAGAAGAGTGCAGAACACGATTGCACTGCATGATAAATCCATGGGAAATATTCAGGATACATTGGGAATGCTGTCAGCTTTCTATTATGTAATATTGAAAGTCAACCTGACAACAGACAGTTATCTGATATTGAAAGATGGACTTGACGATCAGGAAAAATATTTCGACAGTTTTACATCCTTTTCAGGGAGACTACGCGGCTTTGCGGACGTGGATTGCATTTATGAAGACGATAAAAAAGAATATCTTGAGTTTTGTAATATAAAACGTCTGAGAAAAGCGTTCGCAGGAGGAAACAGAAAAGAGATGATCCGTTACCGCCGGAAAGTGAAGGATGAATTCAAGTGGGTATCACTTACAATGATATGCAGTGAGGAATACGAAGATGATAATCAGATCGTGATGTTGTATGTAAGGGATATTAATGATGACTATCTGAAACAGCTGGATGAAGTCATGAGAAAGACGACGGATTCACTTGGAACAGTAACGGTAAATGTAAGTAAGGGAAAGTGTATCTCCTGTGCAGTAAAGACTAAGAGCATTGGAATCAGGGGTGAAAAAGAAAATCTAGACGATTACGTCAGAAGAATATCGATGTATGCGATCGGCTGTGAAGACAGAGCAAAAGCAAACCAGTTGTTTGTACAGGAAAATCTACTGAAAGAATTTGCTGGTGGGAGAACAATTGTTTCGTTTGAAACAGTTGCTCAGGGAGACAAGGATGAGAAGATCCGTATGTTCCGCATTACGATAGAGATGATCCGAAACTCTATGACAGATGACATTGAAGGAGTGCTTTATTTTCAGGACATAACCGAAAGTTATCTGGCAGAAAAAATCCCACAGCTTCTTTACCAAAAGAATTTTGAAAAGGTTGCATTGATCGATGCCCGCAGAAATCTGATCAATATGGAATCGACAGAGGATTTTAATGCATACAGATATCTTCATATGAAGATCGATTATAATACGTATTGCCGGGAAATCCTGGGTACGATGGTTCCGGAGCAGGAAAAAGAGCATCTGAAGAAAAATACAGACATAGAAACGATATGCAGTGAATTGAATCAAAATGGCCGTTATTCCTTCACTGTCCATCAGATCAGTGAGGATGGAGAGATACGCCTGAAAGAGTTTAATTTCATGTATATGTTCAGGGAACTGGGAATCATTCTGGCTGTGACGGAAGATATCACCGAGCTTTCAGGCAAAGATGTGCTGACCGGTGGATACAACAGACAGGGATTCATCCATAATTCGGAAAACATATTCCGGCACTGTGATGACAGGACCGATTATGCCGTGTTGTACTTTAACGTCCGGAATTTCAAAGCGGTTAATGAGCTTTTTGGAGTTGACATTGGTGATAATGTGTTGCGCACAATTTATAAGAATCTGCGATCATCCAGCCTGAAGCCATGCGTAGTGGCGAGGGTGGAGGCTGATCAGTTCACCTGTCTGGTAGAGAAAAAGAAGCTGGATTTTGATGTGCTTTCCGGACTTTGCGAGTGGAATTTCACAAAGAATGGAAAGACGATGCACATCTTCTGTGGTTGCGGAATTTTCTTTGTTGAAAATAAAGAAATGAGCATCAATGGTATGATCGACCGTGCGAAGCTTGCAAAAAAATATATTACAGATGAATATGTAAAACCATATAATATCTATGATGCATCGATGAAATCATATTACATCGATCGTGCGGAACTTGCAGGAGAACTCAGAAACGGACTGGCACAGGAACAGTTTAAAGTATATTATCAGCCGGTTGTAGATGCGAAGACCGGAGAGATTCGGTCTGCAGAAGCCCTGATCCGCTGGATGCATCCAAAGAGAGGATTCGTATCACCTGCCATATTCATTCCGGCATTAGAAGAGAGCGGGCATATCTCGGAACTGGATTTTTATGTGGCAAAAAAAGTATTTGAATTCATGCGGAAGCGATGCGAAGACGGTAAGAAAAATATCCCGATATCAATCAATCTGTCATGGATGGATTTTTATGATGAAAAGATGATGAAATGGATCGAGGAAAATGTAGAGTCATCTCAGAAGCTTGGAATCAAATCAAGATTTGAGATTACAGAGACATCGTTTGAGGCGATGAAGCAGAACCGCAATAATATCCTGGAATCATTGCAGAAAAAAGGTGCGGTGACACTGCTGGATGATTTTGGAAGCGGATATTCTTCTTACGGTGTACTTCAGGACTATAATTTCGATATTTTAAAGATCGATATGAGTCTGGTACGTCAGATTGAGAAAAATCCGAAGTCGAGAAGCATCTTAAAATCTATCATTGCGATGGCTCATGAACTGGGGATGCAGCTGGTAGCAGAAGGAGCAGAGACGGAAGAACAGGTTGCATTCCTGAGGGAAAACGATTGTGATTGTATACAGGGATATTATTATTCCAAGCCTCTTCCGGAAGACGAATTTTTGGAATACCTTGGGGAACATTAAACAACAGGTCAGAATCAGATTTTGAAGATCTAAACTGTGTGAGTGTGAAAACTCTCCGGAAATCTGCGCGAAAGTGTGGGCTTCCGGGGATTTTTTTAACTGTATATTAGTTAGTGTTCTAAATAAATAAAATATAAAACAAACAATAAAAATATAAAAAAAATATAAAAACATTGACAATATTGGTAGAAATGGCTAATATGATCGTTAGAATTCTAATTAATAAAAGGAGGTGGAGAATTTGGAAAAAGATATGGAAACGTCAACATTTTTTTCCGTATTTCAATTAATGAAATTTATGCAATATCAGTCAATGAAGCGTATGGAAAAAATGGACTTGAAACCAAGTCAGGCGGGAGTCTTGTTTTCATTGAAACATTGGGGGGAACAGTCGCAGAAACAACTGGCAGAACGTGTCGGCATTACACCGCCATCTATGACTGTTGCGTTACGGAAGATGGAAGAAAAAGGATATGTGACACGAAGACAGGATGAAAAGGATCAAAGAGTGGTAAAAATTCATCTTGCGCCAAAAGGAGAAGAATGTATAGAAGGAATTCAAAGAGTAATTCGTGAAATGGAAGAAATCGTTTATCAGGGAATATCAAGAGAAGAGATACTTCTGATGAAGCGGCTTCTAGCAGAAATGAAAAAAAATCTGTTGAACTCAAAGGATTTCAAAGGTGTGGATATGGATACGATCATAGAAAAGACATGTCCATCGGCACGTGGGAGTTTTTAGTAATAGAATATACAGACGGAACTGACAGGACAGATCCGATGTATATAAATATGAATGCAGAAAGGAAAGACATAAGAAAATGGGAAAATTATTTAAGTTTCTGAAACCATATGCAGCTGCTGTGGCAGCAATTATCTGCATACTGGTTGTCCAGGCTTATTGTGATCTGTCTTTGCCGACTTACACATCGGATATTGTGAATGTAGGTATCCAGCAGGGCGGTATTGATGAGACTGTACCTGATACAATTTCCAAAAAAGATCTGAACCATCTGTTACTGCTGGTTCCGTCGGACAGACAGAAAATTGTAAAAAACGCATATACAGAGTCGGTGGAAAAGTACGACTATAATGGTACTGTAATGGAATTAAAAGCTTCTGTAAAAGAAGATGAAAAGAAAATGGACAGGCTTTCAGAGATTCTTGGAAAGCCGATGCTCATGGCAGCAGGATTTGATTCCGGCAGTGATATGACACAGAAGATCGAAGAGCAGATGCGTACACAGATGTCTGGAATTCCGAATATCGATAAGATGGATATCTATGATATGTTGGAGCTTATGGGAGCTGAAGGCAGGAATGCGCTGATCGGACAGATGGATCAGCAGATGGATTCCATGCAGGATTCAATTATTGCCCAGGCAGCAGCAGGGTACATTAAAGACGCTTACACCCATATAGGAATTGATACCGATCAGATCGAAACTACCTATATTTTGCATACAGGAGCCAAGATGCTGGCACTTGCATTCCTCGGAATGGCAGCAAGTATACTGGTCGGGCTGCTGGCATCACGTGTCGGTGCCGGTGTCGGACGCAGACTTCGTGAAAATGTATTCCGTAAAGTGGTTGGTTTCTCCAATGCGGAATTTGATAAATTCTCTACGGCATCACTGATTACAAGAAGCACGAATGACATTCAGCAGATCCAATTATTACTTGTTATGATCCTTCGGATGGTTCTGTATGCACCGATTATGGCAATCGGAGGAATCTGGAAAGTCTTTCATACGAATGTCGACATGTCGTGGATCATCGGACTTGCGGTTGCTGTTATTATAGTTATCGTAGGATTCTTATTCCTGGTGGTAATGCCGAAGTTTAAGCTAATCCAGAATCAGGTTGACAAACTGAATCTTGTCAGCCGTGAAATTCTGACAGGACTTTCGGTTATCCGTGCATTTGGTACACAGAAGTACGAGGAAGAACGTTTTGATGATGCAAATAAAGCACTGACAAAGACGAACTTATTTGTAAACCGCGCAATGACATTTATGATGCCGCTTATGATGTTCGTTATGAACAGTATTGCGGTTCTGATCGTATGGGTGGGTGGTCACAGCATCAATGACGGAGCAATGCAGGTTGGTGATATGATGGCATTTATCCAGTATACGATGCAGATTATCATGGCGTTCTTAATGATCTGTATGATCTCGGTTATGCTGCCAAGAGCAGCTGTATCTGCAGGCCGTGTAGACGAAGTACTGACAAGTGAGACTATGATCCATGATCCGGGGAACCCGTCACACATTCCGGAAGAAGGAAAAGGAAAGATTGTATTCGACCATGTATCGTTCCGTTATCCGGGGGCAGAAGAAGATGTCCTTCATGACATTTCCTTTACCGCAGAGCCTGGAAAGACGACGGCATTTATCGGAAGTACCGGGTGTGGTAAGTCTACGCTGGTGAATCTGATTCCGAGATTCTATGATGTTACAGACGGTAAGATTACGATTGACGGAAAAGATATCCGAAATGTATCACAACACGAACTCCGGGAGAAACTGGGATATGTACCGCAGAAAGCTGTATTATTCTCAGGCGATATTGCTTCAAATATCTTATATGGTAATCCGGATGGAAGTGAAGCCGAGATGACAGAGGCAGCAACGATCGCACAGGCAACTGAATTTATTGAGCAAAAGAAGAAAAAGTATAAGAGTACCATTTCCCAGGGAGGATCGAATGTATCCGGAGGTCAGAAACAGAGACTTTCGATTGCAAGAGCGATAGCAAAACATCCAGATGTATATATATTTGATGACAGTTTTTCAGCACTGGATTATAAGACAGATGCAACACTTCGTGCAAAGCTGAAAGAGAAAACATCAGAAAGTACGGTTATGATCGTCGCACAGAGAATCAGTACGATTCTCCATGCAGATCAGATCATTGTGTTAGATGATGGTCAGATCGTCGGAAAAGGTACACATAAAGAACTGCTTAAGAACTGTGAAGCATATTATCAGATCGCATCTTCACAATTATCAGAGAATGAATTAGAAGAAGATCTTAAGGAGGTGGAATCATATGCCAAGAGGTAGAGGACATGGACCGAGAATGTCCAATGAAAAGGCAAAAGATTTTAAAGGCACGATGAAAAAGCTGATGGCATATTTGAGCGCATATAAGATTGGAATATTTTTTGTGATTGTATTTGCCATCGGAAGTACGATATTTAATATCGTAGGACCGAAGATACTTGGGAAAGCAACGACCGAGATATTTAAAGGTCTGGTCAGAAAAGTATCCGGCGGAGCCGGGATCGATTTTGACAAGATCGCACATATTGTACTGACTCTGTTATGCCTGTATCTGACAAGTGCAGTGTTTTCATTCGTACAGGGGTATATCATGACAGGAGTATCACAGAAGCTGACTTATCGTCTGAGAAAAGAAATCTCAGAAAAAATCAATCGCCTGCCGATGAATTATTTTGATAAACAGACACATGGAGAGGTGTTATCCCGTATCACAAATGATATAGATACCTTAAGCCAGAGCCTGAACCAGAGTGCAACGCAGGTGATCACATCGGTGACAACGATCATAGGTGTGCTGATCATGATGCTCAGTATCAGTCCGTTGATGACATTGGTAGCACTTCTGATTCTTCCGGTTTCAATGGGACTGATCTCTATGATCGTAAAACGTTCGCAGAAGTACTTCATGAGCCAGCAGGAGTATCTGGGCCATGTAAACGGACAGGTAGAAGAAATCTATGGCGGTCATAGTATCATCAAAGCATTCAATAAAGAGGAGGATGTAATCGCTACATTCAAGCGGGACAATGATATTTTATATACTTCTGCATGGAAATCGCAGTTTCTTTCCGGAATGATGATGCCAATCATGCAGTTTGTCGGAAATCTTGGTTATGTCGGAGAAGTTATCCTGGGCGGTTATCTTGCTATGAAAGGAAGAATCCAGGTTGGTGATATCCAGTCTTTTATCCAGTATGTAAGAAGCTTTACGCAGCCGATCCAGCAGGTTGCGCAGGTGGCAAACATGTTACAGTCCACAGCTGCAGCATCTGAGCGTGTCTTCGAATTCCTTGAGGAGGCGGAAGAAGACCAGACAGTGGAACATCCGGCATGTATTGATGAAATGGAAGGAAGCGTAAGCTTCGAACATGTTCATTTCGGATATAATCCGGATCACACGATCATCAATGATTTCAGTGTGGATGTAAAGCCGGGACAGAAGGTTGCGATTGTAGGACCTACCGGTGCAGGAAAGACGACGATCATCAAATTACTGATGCGTTTTTATGATGTTGGAAGTGGTTCGATCAAGGTGGACGGGCATGATGTCCGTGACTTTAACCGCGATGATCTGAGAAAAATGTTCGGAATGGTATTACAGGATACCTGGCTGTTCAAAGGAAGTATCGAAGATAATATCCGTTATGGACGGCTGGATGCAACGCATGAAGAGGTAGTGGAGGCTGCGAAGGCAGCACGTGCACACCGCTTTATCCAGACCCTTCCGGGTGGTTATCAGATGGAGTTAAATGAAGAAGCAAGTAATGTGTCACAGGGACAGAAGCAGCTTCTGACAATTGCAAGAGCAATGCTTGCAGATCCTAAGATACTGATCCTTGATGAGGCAACAAGTTCGGTAGATACAAGAACCGAAATTCAGATCCAGAAGGCAATGGATCAGTTGATGAAAGGAAGAACCAGCTTTGTGATCGCACATAGACTGTCAACAATACGTGATGCAGATATGATTCTGGTTATGAAAGACGGAGATATCGTAGAACAGGGAAATCATGAAGAACTTCTTGCACAGAATGGATTCTATGCTGAACTGTATAATTCACAGTTTGAAAGAAGTGCATAAAAGCAGGAGCATTGCGTTAAAGATTACGGAATCCTTAAAGAGAAATAAGGCGCTGTCAGAAGAAAATCTGACAACGCCTTTTGAATATGCACGGAAACATGCCGGAAATAATCCGGATCGTTCTGCATTTATAACGCTTAGAGGGCAAAAAAAGCGTATGTTACTATGCAAGGAAATATACGGTCAATATCCATTGCATGAAATAAACGAATAAAAATCAGAACGGGAAGATCCGGATTCTTTTAAAGAAAAATGAAAATGTGTAAAAAAACTGCTACCTGACAGCCTTTTTACCCGTTTAAGATGAATGCTTTAAAGTGTTTCAATTATATCATAAATATACAAAAAATATATAAAAATATGCAAATAAAAAATAAAGCAACGAAATGTGGCGTGAAAAAGAAGCACATATCTACTCATGCATACCAGGTTTCGTTGCTTTTTTGTAAAAATTATTTCTGATTCTTATTTACGTTCTGCAGCTTCATTGCACGAACTTTCAGTGGAAGTCCGAACAGGTTGATGAATCCACTAGCATCATGATGATCATACAGATCACCGGTTGTAAAGCTTGCAAGAGACTCGCTGTACAGAGAGTACGGAGAAGTGGTTCCGGCTTTTGTGATCGTTCCTTTATACAGTTTGAACTTCACTTCACCTGTTACATATTCCTGTGTGTTTTCAACGAAAGCCTGGATTGCCTCACGCAGTGGTGTGAACCATTTTCCTTCGTATACAATCTGGGCAAGCTTGTCAGCCATTTCTTTCTTCACTTCTGCTGTAGCACGATCAAGAATAAGTTCCTCCAACTGCTGGTGAGCGGCATACAGGATTGTTCCGCCAGGTGTCTC
>ERZ832317.2375-NODE-2375-length-21826-cov-5.984153_pt1 | contig 21826 bp, 17 predicted proteins | sample MGYA00519695_ERZ832317 | MGnify/ENA primary metagenome ERZ832317 (study PRJEB31850, sample SAMEA3708726) | human gut metagenome | biome: human gut; feature: human-associated habitat; material: faeces | place: China | collected 2014 ...
CCATCATTTCTCCTTTAAAAAAATCAGGTGAACACATCCAAACGCCCACCTGATTATTATACTGTATTATTTTACCCGATACAAGAATGTCATACCACTCTCATCTCCATCTGTCAGCATCAGATTGAGATCCGTAATCAGATTTCCCACAATGTCCGTTGCCTGATACAGTGATTTTCCGGTGCACCACACATTTCCGTTCTTCACTGCCTTAAAATCTGCGAACAATTCACTCTTCGCTGTCAGATCTGCAATGCTATTGATCGGACTGTCGATCGATGCATTATAGATCAGATAATCTGCATTCTTTGCTTTTGCATAAAACTCTTCCATCGACAGTTCCACAGAAGCACTCTTGCTTTTTGTGTTCTTAAGATCCTGAAAAATGTATTTTCCTCCGGCAATATCGATCATCTTCGGAATATAATCACTACTGCTTCTTACGACCACTGTTCCATCTGTATTCACAAAGAAATAAGCAACTGTTTTTCCTGTATTCTTAAAATCTTTCAGACTGCCGATCACTTCTATCTGTGTATCAAAAAATGTATCTGCTGCATCTTCTTTGTTCAGCATTGCTGCATATGCTTTGATCCACTCCGTCCTTCCAAGCGGATGACTTTCATAACTGGAACGGTCAATAAACACCGGAATATCCAGATCTTCGATCATCTCCTGAACCTTTGGTGTATGCAGGATCATCGTGGATTCAATTGCAAGATCACAGTCCTCATCTATCAGCATTTCATAATCCGGTTCGCTGTATTTTCCCGCAAATATCATCGCTCCGGATTCCATTGCTTCCTTTGCACTCTCTACATACCAGCCGGAAGCCTCAAGCCCGGAGAATTTCACCTTGTCAATTCCGCCGATTGCATCAAACAGAGACATGGATGCTGTCGCCGCCATATAAATATTCTCTGTCGGCTGCCGGATCACAACAATATCATCCTCCAGATCTTCCGGTTCTTCTTCACCTTCCGGAACGATCAGATATTGCTTATCTTCATGGACATCGATCAACTTATATCCATCCTTATAATAGTATACATCGAATTCTGTCGCGTAAGTCAGATCCATTGTAGATTCATAAGTAAGCCCTTCGATCTCCGGTGCTTTTTTTGTCTTGTCGGCTGCATCTTTGGTCTTATCCTTTGTTACATCTGTACCTGCTGAATTATTACCGCTGTTTCCACCGGAGGCTGCGGTAGAACCGCAGCCTCCGAGCAGAAGTGCAGCTGAAAGCATTAACGCTGTGATTCTGCATCTTCTTATCTTCATTCTATTTTTCTCTCCTATTTCTCTGCCGCTGCTACTGCCGCATCAAACTTCTCGTTCGTCAGCTCTTCACATCCGTAGAGAACACCGTAAACCTTGATCCACTCCTGCTTTCCAAGTTCTGTCTTTTCCTCGGAAGAACGATCAACAAAAACCGGAATACCAAGCATTGCAAGCTTTTCTGTCAGCTCTTCGAACTGTTCCGTCTGCTCTTCTACTGTCAGAGTCTCTTTTGTATCTTTACTGTCTTTATCTGCTATTTTGTCAGTATCTTTCGCTGCATTTTCCTCAGAATCTTCTCTTGGAAGAATATCTCCTGTAAACAAAGCAAGATTCACTTCACTCTTCACAAGGTTCTTCAACTTCAGTTTGTCCGCTGTTCCTGCATATGCAACTTCAGCATTCTTCTCTCCGTCTTTTGCTTTCATCTTATCAGCAATCTCGGATACTGTACAGTCTTTGCTCTTCATTCCAACTGCCGCAATATTATCAAGAAGATCGAGATCTTTCATCATATTCAGAATCTCATCAGACTCTGCATAAGTATGATCTGTCGGTTTTTTCACAATGATCATATCCTGCTCAAGACCAACCGGAACTTCCACATCCTCCGGAACGATCAGATATTTCACAACATTTCCCTTGTAAAGCTCTGCTGCCAGTTCCTGTTCGCTTGTGCCATTGTTATCCGAAGCTGTTGCTTCCTCGACAGAAGCGTCCACTTTGCTTTCTGCATCTGAGTTCTTAGAATCTTCTGATCTATTGATCGTAACAGAAGCTACTTTCTTCTTGGAAGACTTCTCTTTATCTTCTGCAGACTTCTCATTTTCAGACTTTGTTTCCTCTGCTTTTTCAGGGTCTCTTGCTGTGTCCTTCGTCATATCGATTTCAAGAAGTACAATCCCCTGATCATAATGATAAATCTTGAAATATTCTGCATAGTCAAGCTTTGTCTCTGACTGATATTCCAAACCTATGATTTCAGGTGCTTGTTCATCCAGCTTCTGGTTACTGCTTGTTGAAACATCTGTTCCGTTTGCAGATGTTCCTCCATTCGCCGCTGCAAGATAAATGAAAATCGTATATTCTATCTCATGTGCGACAGACATTTTATCTGTCATTCCAATAATCTTATTGTTCTGATTCAACGCAACCGGGATAACAGCTGTCGCTGATCCGCCGCCCTTTGTTGTGTAATACTTATTTCCGTTCGCTTTCACATACTGATAATGATCACTGCTGAACACGAGTGTTGCATAAGCCTGTCCATTCTGGATCGTCACTTTATTACAAGTAATCTGAACCTTCCCTGTTCCACCGGACCAGGTAAAACGATCCGGAGTGTATACACCGTCTTTCAGTGTTGTTCCACTGTCTACATGAGAAGTAGAACCACTTGTATCGGATTCGTATTTTGATACATTATCTGCTTTTCCGTCATTTCCATCTGTTTTTCCTGAATTAGTTCCAGATACAGAACCACCCGGGAAAGCAGAATTGTTTGTTCCTGTATTGTTGGAACCACCAGTAGTTCCGGAATTTCCTGTGTTGCCGGTATTTCCTGTATTTCCGGAATCACCTTTATTCTCAGAATCTGTAGAATTAAGATCGGCAATCTTCTTCATTGTCTCTGACTGGAAAGTCAGCGTTCTGTCATACCAGATTCCTTTTTTAATGGAATAGGCTGCTACTGCGATTCCCTTATCCAACGCTTCTACCGGAACAGTATAAGTATATTTTCCTTCTTCATTCACCTGATATGGAATCCAGGATGACTGATCTGCGCTTGCAGCCTCTTCCTTTGTTCCCATGTACAGATAGCCGTAACCGGTTCCGCTCAATGTAAGCACGGCGTTCATTTTTCCGTCTTTTGCTGTCAGGATACAATCCACTACCTTGAACATGGAAGAACTGGAAGCTACGTCCATGCTGTAGATTCCGTTTGCTACTGTTGCTTCCGGTGTCGGTGTTGGAGTTGGTGCCGGATCTGGTGTTGAGGTTTCTCCCGGATTCGGAATGTACATCCATAAGTACTGTTTGTCATACCAGGTCTGATCTTTTGACTTTCTCAAAGATACCGGAATTGTCTGACCTGCTTTTTCTTTCGGCACATTGAAATGAAATGTCCATGCACCTTCTTCATCCTGTGTTCTTTCTATAACAGATGCCTTCAACAAATCATCTTTTGAACCAAGATATAGCGCATCAAATCCTGTGTTGTTTGTCTTGATTGTAATATCAAGTTCGCCATCCTTTTCAACAACTGTTGATTCACTGACCTTGAACATCTTGAACTCTTCAGCGTCTTCTTTTACTACTTTCACAGATTCTCCTGTTACAGAAGGAGCCTCCTGCAGTGGCGGAAGTTCCAGTTCCGGAGTATTCGTAGAATCATTAGAATCCGTAGAAGGTTCTGACTTGCCTGTTTCATCTTTTATCTGTGTATCCTTGTTATCAGTTTTTTCGTCCGCAACCTGATCTGAGACAGTTGTGCCTGGATTTTTCCCGGTGGTTTCTGTATCTTTCTCTTCTGAGTTATTTTCTAAGTTGTTTTCTGAATTATTTTCTGAGTTATTCTCTAAATTTGGTTTCGTTTCTGCTGCGATTGAATTCTGATTATCTGATTTATCCGAAGAATTATCAACTTTATCAGATTCCTCTGTCTGATCTTCTTTTGTTAAATCGTCATTTCTTTTATCTTCTTTAACATTTCCTGCGTCTTCTGTCTGACTCTCATCTTGTTTCTTATCTAGATCAGCTTCTTCCACCTCTACAGTTTCCTGTAAATTTGTCTCATACTGCTGCTCATTTTCTGCCGCATATGTTCTTGTATAAGACAATGGTGAAATCACCATAGAACCTGTCAGCATAAGCGCAAGCCATCTGCTCCTATTTTTCATTTTTTCTGTCTCCTCTTAGGTTGTAAATATAACACGGAAAATGGATAGAATTATCCTAACGAGATGTTTTGCTGGTCGCACATAGTGTGAACAGTAATAAATGATTCTTTCGGTACAATCAATTACTCGTGATCTGGAATTCGTATATTCCCCGCACCAGCGACCGGCAGGTTTCCTGACTTACAGATCTTCTATACAGAACACCTTCCCGGTCTCCCAGTGGATGTGCGGACTCTCCACACTTGTCTGTATAGGAGCGGTCTTCTGAAATCTAATTTCTAAGAAGACCGCATCTCTGCTCACAGTGACGAGTTCGTACAGGTCTTGCACCTGTTTCCCTTTTACCTGTTTCGATCAGGGATGTGGATAAACATTCCCTGATCAAACAGCACCGAACGCTATTATTTCTGACTAACTATAACATTTCATTATATTGAAGTCAACTAGCAAAGTCTAACCAAAACAAAACCTCCTAAAAACTTAAAATTGAAATAGGACTTCAGATTGCTCCAAAGTCCTTTTCTGTCCCATATACCTTACAGATTATTTATAGTTCCTCTCCGTTTGTTCTGATTACATTCTGATACCAACAAAATGAATCTTTCTTTGAACGCGCAAGCGTTCCCGTTCCATCATCATATTTATCCACATAAATGAATCCATAGCGTTTTGCCATTTCGCCGGTAGATGCACTTACAAGATCTATACATCCCCATGGAGTATATCCTCTAAGATCAACTCCATCAGCCACAGCTTCTTTCATCTGTTCTATATGTTTTTTCAAATAATCAATACGATAGCTGTCATGAACACTTCCGTCTGCTTCTTTTACATCCTTTGCGCCAAGACCATTTTCTACTACCATAATCGGAATTTGATATCTGTCATAGATTTCATTTAATGTATATCGCAATCCTTTCGGATCAATCTGCCAGCCCCAATCACTTGCCTCTAAATAAGGATTCTTAAGTCCTGCCACAATATTTCCTTCTACTGCTTTAGCAATACCTGTTGCATTTCCGACACAGTTACTCATGTAGTAACTTAATGTATAAAAATCAACAACCCCCTCTTTTAACAGAACATCGTCATCAGGCTCTTTCTTGATCTGAATATCATTTTCTTCAAAGAAGCGTTCTGCATATGCCGGATACTCACCTCTCACCTGGATATCAGAACAGAACCAGTTTATCATGCGCATCTGTTTCTGTGCTTCAAGAATATCCTCTGGATGACAGGTGCTTGGATACATTGTGATAAAGCAGATCATATTTCCCATCTTAAATTGCGGATATTTCTCATGTGCCAATTTTACTGCTTTTGCACTTGCTACGAACTGATGATGCAATGCCTGATAACGAACTTGCGGCTCATCTTTTACTCCCATCATTGTTCCATAGTAGTCCTTGATTGTACCAAGCGACAACGTTGCCCCCATCACCATGGTACCTGCATTAATCTCATTAAATGTTAGCCAATATTTAACTTTATCCTGATATCTTTCAAAAACAGTCTCGCAGTATCTCACATAACAATCTATACATTCTCTACTTTCCCAACCATTATATTTTTCAACCAGACCATACGGCATCTCATAATGTGAAATGGTAACAAGTGGTTTAATACCATATTTCAAACATTCATCAAATACTGCATCATAAAACTCCAGCCCTTTTTCATTTGGTGTTTCCTCCAGTCCTGTCGGAAAAATTCTTGTCCATGCAATAGACATTCGGAAAGTTTTGAATCCCATTTCTGCAAATAATGCAATATCTTCTTTATAATGATGATAAAAATCTGTTGCCTCATGGCTGGGATATAATGTTCCTTCTTCAAACCCATCTGTGATTCGCTTTGGAATCGTATGTGTTCCATTTGTACATAAATCTGGAATAGCAACTCCTTTTCCATCTACATCCCATGCACCTTCATACTGATTTGCGGCTGTTGCTCCGCCCCATAAAAAATCTTTTCGAAAAGTCTTCATTCATTCTTCTCCTATTTATATCGTCTGCTCTATTCTTTCAAAAATAATGTATTAGCAATAAGAAAATACTCTTATTTTTAATAAATGAACTCCCTCAAAGGACATTGTTGTAATCTCATCTCCATTTAACCTACATTCTGAAATAAACATTCCATCTAAAAAATGTCCTTCATCTACACTTAAAAAATCTGTGTAAGGTACCTCTACCTTAGTCGACCTGATATCTAATCCACAATCTTTTACAATAACGAAAAATTCATTTTCCTCATGCTCTAGCACAAGGCATGCACCACTTCTTGTTTGCAGAAATCTGGATTCATAAAAAATATTGAAATCATAAGAAACAAATGACAGCACCTCATTTTTTCCATTCTCACTGATTGATGCCTGCAAATGTCTTGTACCATAAGCTTCCGCTAAAAGCGACATCATTCCATTTAATAATCCATTAATTTTTGTATATTCTTCTGCATTTTGCGGTGTCTTTAATAACTCATCATCCGTATCCATTCCAAACAATATTCCTTGCGTTGCTGTAAAAGGGAGACCAATATCTTCAAATCCAAATGGAGAATAACACATTCCATGATAATGTCCTATCACATATAATTCTCTGATTCCTGCATACGAATGCGTTGCACACTCCGCAATATAAAGAGGATTTCCTCCTTTTGTATAGCAATCACATGTTTTCAGGAATGTTTGGATATAAATATCCGGTCCGTAAATATCAATAGAAGGCGCTGCATGTTTCCATATAGGCATCAATTTCGCCACCGGTCCTCCCGTAGGGTATTTTCCTGGTTTTTGACCTTTATCAAGCCAACAATTTACTGTCATAGGAAGATCATATTCCTTCTTCCCCGCTTTTGCAACTGCTTCTACAAACCTTGCCGTATAATAGCACTGGAATACTTCATCTGCCATTTCCCCAAAAATTTCACTCCAACTTTTACCATAAAGCACTTCCTCTCTTCTTACAATGGTACTAGCAAGTTCAGGTGTGAGTTCTTCATAGGTTTCTTTTAAATATTCAAGAAATGGAGCCGGAACAGAAGAAGCAAACATTTTTTCTGCTCTTTCTCCATGTTCTCTTGCTTCTCCTAACAATCCTGTCTCATTTTCTACTTGCATCGTAATAACTGTATGCTCTATTCTATCGATACCACATATATGTTCCATTAATCTTGCAAATGCTGCCGCATCTGCTTTCTTTGTCTCCTCACAAAATGCTGAGAGTGTCGAATAATGTAATCCATGTACATTTTCTAAAATTTTGAAATTTTTTCCATTCTCCAACTGTGCACGTTCAAAACGCTTCAGATCTTGTTTCACCCGCTCGGGTGCATAATAACACTGTGCATTTTTCCAAGAACCAAACCATAGAAATCCTATCTTCTTTCGATGCTCTCTTGCCTGAAAAATTATAGAATCAACAAGCGAAAAATCATATTTCCCTTCTTCTGGTTCTATAATCTCCCAATAAATTGGCAATAATACTGTATTCAAATTTAATTCATCAGCTCTTTCCCATATTCTTTCCATGAACTTCACATTTGAAGCACTAGAATTATGTGCTTCTCCTGCAATCATAATAAACGGAGCTTCATCTACTATAAGAACTTTTTGTCCATTCCTATCTTCAAGATAAGGTGCTTTCATCTCAATTTCTCACTTTCTTCCATTTATCTTATAAAAAAGCTATCGAAATCACAACTTCCCTCGCCACAAAACTCAAAGTATAATCCACATTTTCCACAGATCCGTTTCAGTTTTTCTTTTTTCTATGCCAGTCTTTAGCAGGGGATATCTGGATTTCTGCAATCTGATTTTTTCTGGTTTCTTCTGTATAAATAAGGATTTTCCCTGTAAATTCGCCACGATAAGTGACTGCAATCTCCTGTTCTTCTCCTGTAAATTGCAAATATTTAAAACCACAGACAGATCCATCTTGCATATTATGAAGATAAGAATTTTGTACTGTTGAAACTTTATTTCTTCCTTCCAGCTAATCCTACATCTCCATTTGAAACGATTGTTCCCTGATATGAAAAAGGACCCATTGGATTCTCTGCTAATGCATAACATAGTTCATGGCCCTGTTCGCTGGAATACACCAGATAATATTTATTTTTTATCTTTCGGATGCCGGATGCTTCCAGAAATGTGTGTCCCTCATACGGAGTTCCAACTGACTGAAGTTTTCCTGGAACTGTTGCTATTGGAAGAGTCTTAATTGTCTTCATATCATTTTCCAGCTGAACTACAAATCCACCCATATATGCAGCTTCAGGAAATCCTTCTTTTCTTTTTTGTAATGCAAAACCATAATATAAGAAATTCCCTTCTTCTTCACTATAGATTGCAGGGTCAAACATTAATCCGTATCCTGATTCTGAAGTAAGTATTCTTCCATCTGAAAAACATACATCTCCATAATACTCATAATGACCAGCCGGTGTGGCGCACACTGCCACACCAAGCTTGTCCATTTTTGAAGTGAAATAATACAGATAATATCTTCCATCCGGTCCACATATAGCATCAGGAGCCAGAAGATTTCGGTTCTCCATCCGAAATGTACTCCCTCCCGGCAGATATGGGTTCCTTGTCTGTTTCATCTATCTCGCCTTTTCTTTTATGAATCTAACATTTTGTCATTATATCCAAAGAGATATGTTAAAATGATTCCACCAAAAAATCCAATTGCACTAACAACTGCTGCAATTTTTCCCATCATTGCGACAAATGCCGGGATTGTCAGAACACAAGTGGAAATCAGTGCTGTCACCATTCCACCAGATGTTGCGATCAACACTCCTCCAATCGCATCTAAAAGACATACAATTACAAACGGTCTTTTAAACTTTAACACAACTCCATAAATTGCCGGCTCCGTTACTCCTGCCACAAATGCGGAAATTCCTGTAGATACCGCTGTCTGTTTCAGTTCTGGATTCTTAGTCTTTAGGAATACACCAAACGCACATCCCGCCAATGCAAAGTTTGTCGCTAATGTAATTGCCAAAAATGGATCTGCACCGATCGTAGCAAAGTTATTCATACTAAGTGGTACAAGCCCCCAATGTAAACCAAAGATCAGCATGATCGGATATAATGCTCCAAATACAAATCCCGCAACAGGTGGACAAGTATCAAGTAACCAACCAATTCCATCTGCAAGCCCCACTGCAACGATATTTGTAACTGGCCCAATTACGAGAAATGTTAACAATGCAGTCATAACAAGGCTCAAAAGCGGAACAAAGATTCCACGAATTACTTGTGGGAATAAAGGTTTGATCAGTTTTTCAAACTTCGCCTGAACAAACACTGCTACAACAATTGGAATGACAGAACAAGGATAACTAATCAACGTCACTGGGATTCCAAAGAAACTTACTGCTTCTCCTGCACTGTACAATGTACTGATATTCGGATATACAAGTGCCGCTGCTACTGCCATCGCTACGAAAGGCTCTGCTTTAAACTTCTTTGCGGCTGTATATGCAAGGAAAATTGGCAGGAAATTAAACACGCCATCTGCCATAGCATATAAAAGCTGATATGTTGTTCCTGCTGTATCCAACCAGCCAACTGTTGTAAAGACAACAAGAAATCCTTTTAACAATCCTGCTGCCATAAATGCACCCATAAATGGAAGGAAGATTGCTGAAATCACATCAATTGCTATCGTCAGAATACTCTTCTTGGCTGTTCCTCCATCCTCATCCGCTTCGCCTGTCAGATTAATATTCGTCACCTTTCCGATCTCATCGTAAACATCTCCAACATCTGTTCCGATAACAACCTGATACTGTCCTGCTGCAACCATAACCTGAATAACACCTTCTGCCTTTTTCAGTGCTTCCAGATTTACTTTCTTTTCATCTTTTACTATAAAACGAAGACGTGTCATACAATGTGCCAGTGATTTTACATTTTCTTCACCACCGATCTCACGGACAATGTCTATTGCCATCTTATTATAATTTTTAGCCATGAGTTTCTCTCCTTCTAATAACTTTTAGATTTCAAATCAACCGGATTGTTTCAGAATTGTGCACCATCCTGACTTCTTCCTGCAATCATTTCTGTTCTGAAAACATTTCTCCCCACCACCATGAACTATGTCGTGTTTCTCTTATGGAGTTCTTTCGTATATCTGAAAAAGGCTTTTTGATATACAAAAAAGACCCAGAATATACTTTGGACTAATGTATAAGTCCTCTGCTATCTCTGCGTCTTGCTGAACTGAATCATAACAAACTGATCTGCATGTGTAATTGATTTCTGCATCTACTTTAGCAAACTATCGTGTGTTTGTCTAGCTTGCAGAATCACCAATATTTTCCACTAAAAATTATTACTTTTTCACAATGGACAAATCTTCTTTCACTGTCTACAATGGATTTATAAGCGATTGTTACTGTTGAATCAGGCAAGTCGGTTTTATGTTATAATAAGTTCATGAGACAGATATTTTATTATCGACATCTCAATACACTTTTATACCATAAGATCGGCTTTTATTTTTTTACAAAACAATCAATACAAAGGAGATATCTAATATGCAGATCACCCGTGTTCTTAATACGAATGCTGTCTTATCAGCAGATTCTGACAGCAATGAAATCGTCCTTCTCGGCCGCGGGATTGGATTCAAAGCCCGCCCCGGAGACAACGTGGATGAAACTAAAATTGAAAAACGTTTTACGTTAAATGACAAGAAACAGTTAAGCCGTTTTCGGGAACTTTTAGAACAGATTCCTTCTGAATACATTTTTGTAGCAGAACAGGCAATTTCATTTGCCAAACGCTTCTACAATCTGCAGCTGAATGAATCTATCCATATTTCTCTTGCAGATCATCTTCACAGTGCTGTAGAGAATGCAAAGCTTGGAATTCAGATTCCAAACTCCCTTCTTTTAGATATTAAACAGTATTATCCAAGAGAATATGAGATTGGACAACAGACCATCACTTTTGTAGATGACAAACTTCACATTAAACTTCCAGAAGATGAGTGGGGCTTTGTCGCCATGCATTTTGTCAATGCACAATACGGAAAAGAAAATACTAATGTCAAAAAAATCATTACATTTGTGAGAGATGTAAATAATTTTATTTTAAACGAGCTTGATATTAAACCTGATGAAGATTCCTTGTTTTATCACCGCTATATGACACACCTGAATTTCTTTGCACAGCGAGTTGCCGGCGGCGTTCACTATTCTGACGACAATGATATTGAACTGTCATTATTAAAAAAACACTATCGCGAAGAATACAAAGTAAGCTGTGATGTTGCAAATTACATTAAGAAAAACTATCATTTTAAACCTAACAAAGATGAAATCATGTATCTCACAATTCACTTGGCGCATATTACACGCCACGCAGTTTAACAGTTTCATTTTAATTTAAAATCAGGAGGACTCAGACTATGGGATTTTTAACAAAACTTTTTTCTGGAAAATCAGAGGGAAATACAAAGTCAGAAGAAATCAAAACTACTAACTCACAACCAAATACAATCTATGCACCATTTAAAGGCACTGTTATTCCATTAGAGCAGATTAACGATGGTGTGTTTTCCAGCGGTGTACTTGGTCAGGGAATTGGAATGTACCCAGAGGAAGAAACTGTCTATGCACCTTTCGATGGAAAAATCACTCAGGTAATTGACACAAAACATGCTATCGGTATCTTAAGTAATGACAATATCGAATTATTGATTCACGTTGGGATGGATACTGTTGCAATGAAGGGAAAAGGATTTAAACTGTTTGTTTCAGAAGGTGATACTGTATCCTGTGGACAGAAATTAATGACCTTTTCTAAATCAGAGATTGCTGCTGCCGGATATCCGGATACAACTGCAATTATTATAACAAACTTCGATGATTTCAATAAGGTTTCTACTCTTATTGAGGGACCTGTAGAAAAAGGGACTGCCGTACTGATTACAGAATAATACAAAGGAGAACGTTATGACAGAACAACAATTACTAGACTTATTTCATCAAATGACTTTAGAAGAAAAGATTGGACAGCTTGTCCAGTTGGATGGCGGATGTTTCGGTACTGATGCTATGGCTGTCGGACCAAGAGAAAAGCTTGGTGTCACAGAAGAAACCGTACGCAACTGTGGAAGCGTATTAAATGTTCTTGGTGCTGAAAAGGTTCATGAAATCCAAGATCATTTTCTTGCTGAAAATCGTTTAAAAATACCGCTCCTCTTCATGGCAGATGTAATTTACGGATACCAGACTGTTTTCCCGATTCCTCTTGGTCTTGGATCCACCTGGAACCCAAAGCTGATTCGTGAAGATTATAAACTGATTGCAGAAGAAGCCTGCAGTGATGGTGATATGGTTACCTTCAGCCCACCTGCTGATCTAATTCGTGATGCAAGATGGGGACGTTGTCTTGAAATGCCGGGAGAAGATCCTGTTCTGATCTCTCATTTTTCCAAAGCAATGGTAGAAGGTTTCCAGAACACATGGGAAAAGGGAAAAAGTGTTGCCTCCTGTCTGAAACATTTTGCCGGATACGGTGCCCCGGAAGCCGGACGCGAGTATAACACCGTTGATATGAGTAAACGCCGTTTCCTTCAGGATTTTCTTCCTGGTTATAAATCTGCTGTAGATGCAGGATGTGAACTGGTTATGACTTCCTTTAATACCGTAGATGAAATTCCTGCTACTGCCAATAAATGGCTGATGGATGATATTTTACGAAAAGAATGGGGATTTAATGGAGTAATCATTACAGATTATGCAGCAATCTCCGAATTAAAGGCTCACGGAGTTGCTGCTGATGATGCTGAAGCTGCAAAACTTGCAATAAATGCAACTGTAGATATTGATATGAAGACATCTTGCTATGCAAATAATCTTGCGGATCTTGTTGCCCGTCACGAAATTGATGAGGCACAGATTGATGCTGCCTGTTATCGAATCCTTACGCTGAAAAATAAACTTGGACTTTTCGAAGACCCATACTATGGATGTAGTGTAGAAAAACGTGATTCCGTTATCTGCAGTCCTGAAAAAATCAGTGCTGCCCGTAAAACCGCCAACCGTTCTATGGTTCTTCTTAAAAATGATGATATTCTTCCGCTGAAAAGAAATAAACAGAAGATTGCTCTGATCGGACCTTACGCTGACAGTCTGGATATTGTCGGCATGTGGGCTGTTCACGCTGATCACAAACATTCAATTACAATAAAACAGGCGATGGAAAATGTTCTCGATAATGAATACTTTACTTTTACCAAAGGCTGTGATTTCCTTGATGATTATAGTTCGTTAGGCGAGTTCGGATTCATCCCTGCGATTGCCAATGGAAAACTCACTCCTGAACAGGCTGTCATAGAACATGAGAACGCTCTTACTCTGGCAAAAGAAGCTGATGTTGTCGTACTGGCTATGGGAGAACATATGCTGCAAAGTGGTGAGTCCGGTTCAAGAACCGATATCACACTTCCAGAACCACAGAAACAACTTCTACACGAGATTAAGGCTCTTGACAAAAAAATTGTTCTTGTATTGTTCAACGGAAGACCTCTTGCATTAACTGATATCATTGAAGATTGTGACGCTGTTTTGGAAGCATGGTTCCCGGGCACAGCCGGTGGACTTTCCATCTGTGACTGCCTCTTTGGTGACTACAATCCTTCTGGAAGACTGACTGTAAGTTTCCCTTATCACGTTGGTCAGGAACCATTGTATTATTCTCAGTTTGCAACTGGAAGACCTGCAAATGGGAGCACGCATAGCGGACGCTTTGTCTCGCGTTATCTTGACTGCCCGAATGAAGCACTTTTTCCTTTCGGATATGGTTTATCCTATCATAAGGCAGAATATTCTAATCTTACACTTAGCCAGACAAAGATTTCAAAATCCGCTGATGATTCCATACAGGTATCCATCACAGTAACAAACACCAGTGGAACTTCCGGAACTGAAACTGTTCAATTATATCTCAGAGACTTAGTTGGAAGCGTTGTAAGACCAATTCTTGAGCTGAAAGACTTCAAACAAATTTACTTAGGTGCTCATGAAACAAAAAAAATCACCTTTACAATTACTGAGGAAATGCTTCGCTTTTACACAAAAGATTATACTTATCAGAGCGAACCGGGCAATTTCAAAGTATTTGTCGGACCGAATAGTGCTGAATTACTGGAAGCAGATTTTTCACTGACTATCTAGCAATCTTTTATTTAGATAGCCACATAATTGAACACAAAAGATGGATGAAAGTATGTATCGTATATAATACCATGGCTCTCATCCATTTTTTCTTCATTATTCCGCCTTCACGGCCCAGCGCATCTTCGTAGATCTTGCTCTTCCGTTCTGCGCGCATTCCTGTGCTGACGGACGTACCACATCTCTTGCATATTCGGAATAGATTCCTTCTTTATATCCTGCTTTGAGTGCTTTCTTTACAAGCTTGTCCTCTCCGGAATGGAATGTAAGAATTGCTACTCTTCCGCCCGGTTTTAATGCTCCCGGGAGTTTCTCCATGAATTCATACAGCACTTCGAATTCATTATTGACATCAATACGAAGTGCCTGGAATGTTCTCTGGCAAGTCTTCTTGATAATGTCCTTCTTTTCTTTATTATTCGGAAGGAAATCCAAAGTCTTCTCGATCACATTTCTAAGCTTTGTTGTTGTATCGATGCGATTGCCTCTGCGAATCTCATTTGTAATTGCTTTCGCCAGCTCTTCGCAGTATGGCTCATCTGAATTTTCGTAAAGCATTCCGGCGAGTTCTTCCTCGGAAATGTTATCCAGGCGCTCTGCTGCGCTGATGCCTTTCTCCTGGTTCAATCGCAAATCCAGCGGTCCGTCAACTTTGAAGGAAAATCCTCTCTTCGGATTGTCGATCTGCATGGAGGAAACTCCGAGGTCCGCAAGGATAAAATCAAATCCGCCAACTTCTTTTGCAATCTCATCGATCGTGCAGAAGTTCTGCAGACAGATACTTAAAATGTCTTCTCCGAATCCCTGATCTGCCAGACGTTTTCTTGTCTTCGCAGACTCTTCCGGGTCAACATCTGTTGCATAGATGTGTCCCTCACCTTTCAGACATTCCAGCATTGCTTTCGTATGTCCACCGTATCCGAGTGTCGCGTCAAATCCTGTCTCACCCGGCTGGATTTTCAGAAAATCAAGGATCTCATTTACCATGATGGAAATGTGCATTCCGGCAGGAGTATTTCCCTTCTGGATTACATGTGCGATTGTGTCCTTGTATTTCTCCGGCTGTAACTCTTTATATTTCTCCTCGAATTTCTTCGGGTATTTTCCTTTGTATCTCACACGACGCTTATGCGGTGTCTGTGATTCCTGTGTGTTCTGATTGTTCTGTTCGCTCATTTCGCTCTCCTTGTATATTCATAAATGTTTTCTCTATTATTTCTGTTCTCTTTTCACAACGTATGTACAGTATACCATGAAAGTTATTCACAATATACCATGAACTTTGAAATGTTTTCCACATAAGTCTGCGTATTTTTCACCTATTCACATTTCTTTACCGGAACCTGCATGGATTCGCTATTTTATCCGGCTGCATATCTTACTGCCACGTTCATCACTCCGGCAAGCATCATCACAACCACCGGATTCAGTTTTGTCTTACGAAGCAGTAACAGACAGATTCCAAAGATCACCACCATAGACCATTTTGTTGCAGCAAACTGCACAATTCCATCTGCCCAGAATGCAGTGTGCAGAATTGCGATTCCTGCTGATGCGATCAGTGCGACAACCGCCGGTCTTAATGATTCCAGCACGCTCTGGAACATTTTCATTTTCTTATATCTTAAATAAAACCATGCGATCAAAGTTACGATAATGCAGGATGGCAGAATGCACCCACAAGTTGCCGCAACAGATCCCGGCACTCCCGCAATCTTGCTACCGACAAATGTTGCCGCATTGATCGCAATTGGCCCAGGTGTCATCTGAGAAATCGTGATCAAATCTGTGAATTCTGTCATCGTAAGCCATCCGTGCTGCGACACTACCTGATCCCGGATCAGAGGCATCGCCGCATAACCGCCGCCAAAGCTGAACAGTCCAATCTGAAGGAAGCTAAAAAATAATTTCAAATAAATCATTTCTCTTCACTTCCTTTCTTCGTAGTTTTTTTCTCAATTAATGCGCGGAGTACTCCGACAATTCCACAGATCAGAATCACATAGACTACATTTACCCCAAATACGCAGGAAGCTGTAAATGCCCCGGCCATAAGTACATATGACAAAGCATCTTTCTTCTTCACGATTCCGGCACCCATGTCATATGTCACGGATGCGATCACAGCTCCTACTCCGGCCTGCATTCCTTCGAGCATTAAGCTGATGATCTGGTTATTTCGAAATGCCTGATAGCCGGCAGAAAGTATTGATATAATAAGAAATGGTGGGATTACTGTCCCGGCAATTGCTGTCAGAATCCCCACAATTCCAGCCAGTTTATATCCGATCACGATTGCTCCGTTCACTGCGATCGCTCCCGGTGCTGACTGCGCGATCGCCACAAGATCCAGCATCTCCTCTTCTTCAATCCAATGATATTCGTCTACGAACTTTTTCTTCATCAGACTAACGATCACATAACCGCCGCCAAATGTGAACGCACTTAAGTAAAATGTCGACCAGAAAATCTTCCACAGCCTTTTCTCTTGATCTTTATCTGATTTTTTGTCTTGCTTCTTTTCTTCTTTCCCGCCTTGTTGTTTCTGGTTCTCTTCCATATATATTGTCCTCGTATATTATAATATTCTTTCTCTTGTAGTCTATCGCAATCAAATTGATTCTGCAATCTCCTTGATTTTTTTACATTATATTTTCCTTTTTGAAACCTTAATTTTATCTGAATTTCCCCTATTTGGAAAGTGATTATGATACAATAAGAACAGTAATATTTATCATAAAGGAGATTGAACTTGAGAAAGCCATTTTTTCGATTATCTTGTGCCGTTCTCCTGTGTTGCTGCCTGACCGGATGCGGTAGTATACAGCACAAATCCCGTACGGACACAGCACAAAGTTCTAAGGCACCCCCCAAGACAGCGGATGATTTTTCTATCTCCTCAGATTCTGAAAATGAAACTGTAGATGAACCTTCTTCTGCTGATGCCGCCAACGCATCTGTTTCTGAATCCGCAACTCAGCAGGAACCACTGACCGGCGCAGCGGCTCTTTACAGCAATGGACAGGAGATCAGCTTTGACCCTTCCTGGCAATACGCAGACTTTTCTGCGATTAATTCTGGAACAGCTACTATTTATCTTGCAGATTCTGACCGCAAGGATATCGTCGTTGGCGTGAATGCCGGACATGGAACTTCCGGTGGTGCTTCTGTAAAGACACAGTGTCACCCAAATGGTTCTGCAAAGACAACCGGCGGAAGCACTGCCCAGGGTGCAACTTATGCGACTGCAGTTTCCGGTGGAATGACATTTAACGATGGAACTGCTGAAAGCACTGTTACACTTCAGATAGCTCAGATTCTGAAAGATAAGCTGCTTGCTCAAGGATATGATGTCCTTATGGTGAGAAATAGCGACGATGTCCAACTTGATAATGTTGCCCGCACCGTGCTCTGCAACAATGTAGCTGACTGTCACATCTCACTCCACTGGGATGGTGACGGATTGGGATATGACAAAGGCTGTTTCTACATTTCTGTACCAGATGGCCTGAAAAGTATGGAACCTGTCGCTTCCCACTGGCAGGAACATGATGCACTTGGAGCATCTCTTGTAGAAGGACTTCGTACGGAGGGAATGACCATTTATCAAAACGGTTCTATGAATATCGACCTGACGCAGACTTCTTATAGTACGATTCCGTCTGTTGATATGGAACTTGGAAATGCAAGCTCTGACCACAGTGATTCCACACTAAACAGTCTGGCTGATGGTCTAACTGCCGGAGTCAATGCTTATTTTGGAAATTAGAATTCTTATTGTGATATTTATTTTATTTTTTAAGGAGGAGTTTTATGGAGCCACTCATTCGTGTTAAAAATATGTACAAGATTTACAATCCTGGAGAAAATGAAGTTCGCGCGCTGGATGATGTTTCTCTTGAGATCAACCAGGGGGAATTTATTGCCATTGTCGGGCATTCCGGTTCTGGTAAATCTACATTTATGAATATGCTCGGCTGTCTTGACACACCTGATTCCGGGGAATATTTTCTGGACGGAAAAGATGTCGCCAATCTCTCAGACAATGAACTGTCTGATATCCGCAATCACAAGATTGGCTTCATCTTTCAGGGATTCAATCTGATCCCAAACCTGGATGCACTTGGAAATGTAGAACTTCCGCTGATCTACCGTGGACTTGGAAAACAACAGCGAAAAGAGATTGCCGGGGAAGCTCTATCGAAAGTTGGACTGGAAAATCGTATGGATCACAGACCGAACCAGCTTTCCGGTGGACAGCAGCAGCGTGTCGCTGTAGCCAGAGCAATTGCCGCGCAGCCGCCGATCATCCTTGCTGATGAGCCGACCGGTAACCTGGACAGTAAGTCGACTATCGAGATCATGAATATTCTGAAAGACCTTCATGAATCTGGAAGAACAGTTATTATTATTACACATGATGATGAAATTGCCAATCAGGTAGACCGCGTTGTCCGCATTATGGATGGAAAGATTGTGAGTGATAGTGTAAATCAGTAACAATTTAAATGCTTACCCGCACTTAAAGAAAGGGGTCAGTACTTCACGATTTCTCAATCATTGAAGCACTGACCCCTTTCTATGTTTCTTATTAGATATTTCTTACTGGAATTTCTAATTACTTCTATTCACTTTTTATTCAACTGATACAAGCTCAATCTTGAAGTTCAGTTCTTTTCCTGCCATCTCATGGTTTGCATCGAAAGTGATTGTTGTCTCTTCCTTAGCTGTTACCTTTACCGGAAATGGCTGTCCGTACTGATTGGACAGATACAGCTGCTGTCCTACTTCAAGATCCTCAGATCCCGGAAGCTCTGCGATCTCTACTGTAAAGATAGCTTCCGGATTCGGCATTCCATAAGCTTCTTCCGGCATCAGATGAATGTCTACTACCTGACCAACTTCCATATCAGCTACTGCTGCGTCAAATCCTTTGATCATCTGTCCTACACCACATACGAACTCAAGCGGCTCTCCACGGTCATAAGAAGAATCAAACTGAGTTCCGTCATTGAATGTTCCTTTGTAATGTGTACGGCATTTCTTTCCAACATTCTTTCCTTCCATTGTAGTGTGTGATCCGCATCCGCCACCGCAGCTGCTTCCACAAGAATGTTCCTCTTCATGATCTCCACAAGAATGTCCTTCCTCATGGTGATGATGATCACAAGTAGCTCCTTTGGATGTAAGCTCGCCTTTCAGGTATGCCTCTACTGCCTGGTCTGCATCTCCCTGAGCACCTGAACATAATTCAACGCCGGCCTCTGCAAGTGCTGTCTGAGCTCCGCCACCAATTCCACCACAGATCAGAACATCTACGTTCTGTCCTGCAAGCAGTCCTGCCAGTGCTCCGTGTCCTTCCCCATTAGAACCGATCACTTCACTGGAAACCACCTTATTATCTTCCACTTCGTACACTTTGAAAGTCTCTGTCTTTCCAAAATGCTGGAAAATATTTCCGTTGTCATAAGTTACTGCAATTTTCATTGTAAAATCCTCCGTTTCAAAATTCCCTGTCAGACTAGTATAATCCATTACGCAGGTAAAAGCAACCTTTGTGTAAATGTGGATAGAGTACGATAGAGTACACAGTATCATTGACACAATCTTCTCAAGACACTATACTTGTTATAAAACTTACTCCAAACCATCAGAAAGTGAGCACAACCATGGAATATGAACACATCACCCATTCCTTTGAACCAATATATAATGAAGACTCCGAGATTCTGATTCTTGGAACTCTTCCTTCTGTAAAATCCCGGGAAAATAATTTCTACTACGGACATAAACAGAATCGATTCTGGAAATTGTTGGCGAAGCTTTGTAAAGAAGAAACTCCGCAGACAATTGAGGAGAAAACTTCCATGCTGCTCCATCACCATATCGCCATCTGGGATGTCATCCAAAGCTGCGACATCAAAGGCTCCAGTGACAGCAGTATCAAAAATGTAACGCCGACCGATCTGAATCAGATTTTAAATCACTGTCAGATTCGACAAATCTATGCAAATGGAAATAAAGCCGGAGCTCTTTATAAGAAATATCAGCAGCCGCTGACAGGAAGAGAGATCCTTGTACTCCCTTCCACCAGCCCGGCAAATGCCGCATGGTCACTGGAGCGTTTGTACGAAAAATGGAGTGTCATTCACTAACCTGTTCTCTTCTCTGCTCAAACACTGCTGCCAGCCTCGGCAGAATCTTATTGCAAGCCATTGTGTATGCCGCACCGAATACATTTGCCCCAATACGAAGTGCAACAGCATACGGCATCCCGAATAAGCCGGACGCAATCGACAATGCGCCAAATGTATTAAATGCTGTCTGCCATGCATACCCTGCAGAATATCCGACTCCAATTCCTCCGATCATTCCGATGTATGGATACATAGACTCCGGAAGCACCAGATACAGGATAACAAATAACAGACATCCTACTATATTAAATGCAGCTCTCTTACCTGCTCGCTCTCCACAGTCATCCGGGAATGGAAGACAAACAGACATGCTTGCGATTCCTGCCCACATTGCTCTCGGAAGTCCAAGCAATGACATGAATAACATTGCACTGGAAACAACCAGTGAAAGACGAATGTACCATCTGTTTCTTGCGGAGTTAATATCGAACTCGCGGAACAAATCAAAAAATGATCTTCGATACGGTCTGTTCTTCTGATTCTTATAGAAAATCGCCATACACAATACCATTCCAACCAAAAGGCCAGCCACACGATACAAGTACTCCTGTCCGGTCACATCATATCCCTGAAGAAGAAGATATCCAAGAACAAATGTAGAATGATTGTACATAATTACATTGTGACATCCCAGAATCATAAGAAGCAAAATACATACTACATTAATAAAGAATGCCGGAACCGGTGACACCATATTCGAAAGCTTCGGTCCTGCAATCAATATTCCAAAGATTCCGACGATGGAGGCCAATCCGTGCGTTGTACGAATTCCAAAATCTGCCTGTCGAAGAACAAGCACCGCAAGAAGCACTGTAACGCCTACTACACTGTTGTTATTCCCTGTGAAATGACTGTATAAGGAAACCACTGCCACACAAAACGCCATTACAAGATAGACCTTAAAATTATAAATAAGAATGTGTCTACGTCTTTCCTTCTTGTCTTCTGTCGCTTTGATCAGCTGCTTAGATGCAACTGAACTGAGCTGTAACTCCTGATAAAATGTCATATATCTCTTCCTCCCACTGTTATTTTTCTTCAAAATATCAACGAGAAACTATAATACAAATCCATCACGGAGTCAATAAAAATTTTATTAAAATTTTCTGATAAATCGAAATTATTCAAACAATATATAGAATTTATTTTTTAGGCTTTACAAACCGTTCGCTCTATGATAAGATAGTTTGTGTCGAGCGGAAGTGGCGGAATGGCAGACGCGCTAGATTCAGGTTCTAGTGGGAG
>ERZ832317.2382-NODE-2382-length-21776-cov-4.497399_pt1 | contig 21776 bp, 17 predicted proteins | sample MGYA00519695_ERZ832317 | MGnify/ENA primary metagenome ERZ832317 (study PRJEB31850, sample SAMEA3708726) | human gut metagenome | biome: human gut; feature: human-associated habitat; material: faeces | place: China | collected 2014 ...
CTCGCTGTGATATTTTCTCTGTTAAACTGCAAACTTCTTTTTAACGACACAATTGCCCCGGACAGATCCCGGATCTGCGCTTTCTTCAGTCCATCATTGTACCAGTAGTTCGACTGGTACTCGAGTTTCTGCTTATAGTCCATCAAAATCTCCCCTATTTTTTCTGATCCATCATCTCTCTTAAGATATCTGTCATATCAGACAGAAGTCTTCCTGATACACCGCGCCCTCGATATCTTCTACTTCCAGACTTGGTTTGAACTTCTTAAGTTCTTCTTCAAAATTAAGCATCTTCTCCTCCTATCAGTTCTTTTAACTCCCCTACCAGATAGAGCGACCCCAGACAGTAAAGTTTCCCTTCGCTGCCCTTTTCATTCAGTGCACGTGTAAATGCATCAGCAAGCGTGTCCTCCCGATAGACCGGTCTGTCTGTATACTTCCGGAACAACGCGGCAAGTGTATCTGCCTGCGCTCCCCTTTTATTGTCTACTTTGGCAATGACATAAGCATCTGCTTTCAATTCTCTGCATAAAAGCTCGATCATATGACTGTAATCCTTATCTGCAACGGCTGAAAAAAGGATTATCAGTGGATGGATTTCCCCTTCCGCCTCTCTTTGCAGCCGGATACTCTTTGTAAATTCACGGATTGCCGCAAGATTATGCGCCCCGTCAAAGATAACTCCGGGAAGAACCTCTTCCATTCTTCCCTGCCATTTAACAGATGCAACCACCTTCTGCCATTTGCAGATTTCTGCCTTGTCGCCAAATGTATATCTCATCGCCCGGATTGCAAGTGCTGCGTTCATCACCTGATAGATTCCGGTGCTGGCCACCTGCCATACGGTATTATTATCATACTCATCCAAAATAGAAAAAGCAATATGTTTGTCTGTAATTTCTTGAATTTTCAACGCATCTTTTTCCATTTTATACCACGGTGCTTCTACATTTTCGGCAGTTTCTTCTATAACCCGACTACTTCTTTCATCAGAGCCGTCAAAAAATACCGGTACGCCTTTTTTGATGATTCCGGCTTTTTCTCCCGCGATCTTTTCAATCGTATCTCCAAGGATCTCTGTGTGATCCAGTCCGATCGATGTGATCACGCTCAGGAACGGATGCTCGAAGGAATTAGTCGCATCCAGCCTTCCGCCAAGTCCTGTCTCCAGTACAATATACTCTGCATCATTCTCTTCAAATGCAAGCATACCCATTCCATACAGGAATTCAAAATAAGAAGGATGTTCCAGCCCTTCCTTTTCCAGTTCTTCTGCCACCTGCCGCACCTTTGCAAAAATCCGGCAGAAGGTATCATCGTCAATATCTTTTCCATTGATCCGGATCCGCTCGTTGAGCTTCACCAGATGTGGTGATGTAAAAAATCCGACACGCTTTCCCTCAAAAAGAAGAATCGCCTGCATATATGCGCAGACGCTTCCCTTTCCGTTCGTCCCTGCCACATGAAGAACCTTTCTTCCCTGGCAGGGATTCCCCAATCTTCTCATAAATTCACGGGTATGCAAAAGCGTATGCTTCTTTGTAAATTTTGGTATGTCCTCTATATATCGGACTACTTCTTCATACTTCACAATCTTTCCCGTCTTTCTTAAGCGGAACTCTACTGCTGCCCGCTCTTTTCTTCTTTATTATTCTGATCCTGCTGTTCTCCGGACTGTCCGGCATTTTCTGTCTTCTGCTGATCGCCGTCCATCTTTGCAGAATTCTTCTGTTCTTTTACTTCATCTGTATATTCCAGGATTTTTCCATCCATGTAAATATATTCTCTTGAAGTCCTGAAGATGGTATTGCTTGATCCGACCTGGCTGACCGTAATGATGTCTCCATCCTTCAACTTACTGTCCGGAAGTTCGATCCTTGTATTATTGAGGAAAGTAGATTCCTGCTTTTCATCATTGATGTAAACCTTGCTCCATTTAGTAAAGTTTGTTCCGTAGAGGCTATAGGTCTCATCCAGATTTTCTACAAGATCCGTGAGCGTAACCTCCTTGATCCCCATCTGCATATGGCCTTCTGTGATCGGCGGCTTACCATTGTATACATACTGGTCTCCATACAGAATATCATACTGTAACAGCTCCAGATCCTTCAGATAATCCTTTGTCTGGCGTCTCTGCTGGTGATAGTTGAATACCGTACCGGAATGTAATCCCAGGCGGTCCATCACATCCGCCATGATCTGGTAGGACGGAATGTTCCGGTCCTCTTTCTGAAGTCCAAGATTGTCCCAGATCACATAATTTGTATTGTACAGATAACGGTTCTTCATATCCTTTGCTTCCAGTCCCATTGTCGGCAGATGGTCACCATAGAATACGATCACAGTCGGCTCACCGCGTTCTTCCATCATTTTTACCAGATTACCGGCAAACTGATCCATCTCATATACCTGGTTCACATAGTATTCCCAGGCATTGTTCTTCTCTTCTGTCGGTGCTCCTGTTACGGTGATCTTCGGGTTCTCAATCACCTTTTCTGTCGGATAATTTCCATGTCCCTGTACACTGACTGTAAATACAAAATCCTCTTGCTCGGTAGAGTCCAGAGCGTCTTTGATGTGCGTCAGAAGAATATCATCCTTCGACCATCCATTCTCTGTTGTCTGGAGAATATTCATAAACTCTTTACTTGTAAAGCTGTCAAAACCAATATTGTTAAATACCTTCGCACGGCTGTAAAAATTACCACCGTTGTTGTGAATCGCATGGGTTCCGTAACCGAATGCAGAAAATGCAGTTGCTGCACTTTCACATACCTGATTCTTAAGCTTTGTCTTATAAGGATACTCGCCCGGTCCGAAATAACGCAGGTTCATACCTGTCAGCACTTCAAATTCTGTATTGGCTGTTCCGGCTCCTACCGAAGGAACCTTAAAATATCCGGAAGAATAATTTTCAAACATCTTGCGCAGATTCGGAATCGGATCCTCTGACATCTGCAGATCCTCATATTCAATAGGATCAAAGAAAGATTCCAGCTGTACAAACAAGACATTCGGTCTCACACCATTGTCGGATGTGCTCTCTGTCATCTCTCTATTATCCGTGATCTTCTCGATCGTGTCTTTGTTATAATCATTCGGTTCTGAAATACCTGTATTAAAAAGGCTGGCCGAGAAACAATACGGAAGTCCGTAATCCTGATAAGCAAATGCGATATTTCCAAAGTAAGTAGAAATAATCCTCTTATCTACAGCAACATTTGTCAGTACAGAATATCCAAAAAACGCTGCAACAACAATAATCAGCATCGGAATCCTGTGCATCTTTCCTTCATACTGTCCGGCACGTCTCCACATGGCAACCAGCCAGATGAGTAGTGCCGGAACACCAATTCCCATCATCACAAGCTCTGCCACCGAGAAATAGTTTGTAAACAGTGACAGTCCTTCTGTAAATGTCTTTAGATCCTGTGCATTAAACGGCGTAACACGCTTTGCCAGCATCACTCCGTTGACAACACCCAGAAAGAGCCACAATGCACTGATGATCAGTCGTGTAAACACCCGGCGCCGCACCAGATAAGCGATTAAAAGTGTAACGAAAATCATTCCGGCATTGTACAAAAATACCAGCGGTGTTCCTGTCATATACTGCCAAGCTGCAATTGCAGAATGTCTGGACAGTGCTTCAATGATAAAGTTAATGATACAAGCCCACAGTGCCTGAAGCGGCAAAGAGAACCGGTTCATTATCTTATAGTACGGTGCCATCTTTTTTGCGAATTTGCTGTTTCGCCGCTTTTCAAGAATCTGCTGTCTTCGCTCATGCTGCTTTTTTAAATGCGCCTTTATATCTCCTGGCTTCATATTCTTCAGCTTCTGCCATTTTCCTTTCAGATCCGGTTTTTTCCACTGAATCTTTTTAAAATGAATTTCCTTCATCGTCTTTTAACCCCTTACGTGTTTCTGTACCGGCAGGCGCAGTTTATGCTGCATCTGCCGGTATATCCGGCTAAAAAAGAATATGCCTTAGTACTTTCCTGCAGTGATTATCTTCCTGCCTTTAAAGCCTCCAGACGTTCTTTCACCTGTTCCATCATCTGTGTATACTTTTCAAGCTTTGCTTTTTCTTCATCAACCTTTGCCTGTGGTGCTTTGCTGACGAATTTTTCATTTGAAAGCATTCCCTTTGCACGGTTGATTTCTTTTGTAAGCTTTTCTTCTTCTTTTGTCAGACGCTCGATTTCCTGTTCGAAGTCAATCAGCTCTTCCAGTGGTACATATACAGAAGCATCCGGTACTACGATCGATACGGCATCATCCGCAATACCTGCCTTATCAGCCTGGACAGCAAGTTCAGAAGCACTCATAAGCGGGCATGCGCATGTTGTCAGCTCTTCGAATCCTTCACAGAGCTTCTCATCTTCGCATACTACATAAACCTTTGCTTTACGGCTCGGCGGTACATTCATTTCTGCCCGCGCATTTCTGACACCACGGATAACTTCTTTCATATGATCTGTTATATTTTCAGCGTCTGCATAGCACCAGTCTTCGCTAAACTGCGGCCAGTCTGACATCATCAGAGATTTTTCCTCCGGTACCAGTGCGCTGTAGATTTCTTCTGTTACAAATGGCATAAATGGATGTAACATCTTCAGTGCATTACCAAGAACCGTCTTCAGTGTCCAAAGTGCTGCATTGGCGCTCTTATAATTTTCATCAGAATGGTAGATCCTGTATTTTACAAGCTCGATGTACCAGTCACAGAATTCATCCCAGATAAAGTCATATACTTTCTGTACTGCAATACCCAGTTCAAATTTATCCATGTTCTCAGTTACATCTTTTGCAAGTGTATTTACCTTGGATAAAATCCATTTATCGGTTACTTCAAAGTCTGCCTCATCCGGTTTGGAAATTACCTTATCTTCCATGTTCATCATGATAAATCTGGATGCATTCCATACCTTATTGGCAAAGTTACGGCTGGATTCTACACGTTCGTTGTAGAAACGCATATCATTTCCAGGTGCATTTCCTGTGATCAGAGTCAGACGGAGTGCATCTGCACCGTACTCATCAATGACCTCCAGCGGATCGATACCATTTCCAAGAGATTTACTCATCTTACGTCCCTGGGAATCCCTTACCAGTCCATGGATCAAAACAGTATGGAACGGTGCTTTTCCAGTATGTGCATATCCGGAGAATACCATACGGATTACCCAGAAGAAAATAATATCATAACCGGTTACCAGTACATCTGTCGGATAGAAATACTTGAAGTCCTCTGTCTCTTCCGGCCATCCAAGTGTTGAGAACGGCCACAGTGCTGAACTGAACCAGGTATCCAGTGTATCTTCATCCTGTGTCAGATGTGTGCATCCGCAATGCGGGCATTTTTCCGGCATCTCACGTGCAACAACCACTTCTCCACATTCATCACAATAGTAGGCCGGAATTCTGTGTCCCCACCAGATCTGACGTGAAATACACCAGTCACGGATATTTTCCAGCCAGTTCAGGTAAATCTTACCAAAACGTTCCGGTACGAATTTTAATTCGCCGGTCTTGATCGCATTGATCGCCGGTTTGGCAAGCTCATCCATCTTAACAAACCACTGTGGTTTGATCATCGGTTCAACGGTTGTCTTACATCTGTCATGTGTTCCAACGTTGTGTACATGTTCTTCGATGCTTACAAGGTATCCTTCTTTTTCCAGATCTTCTACGATTGCTTTTCTTGCTTCGTAGCGATCCATTCCGGAATATCTTCCGTATCCTTCTACTATGGTAGCATCATCATTCAGGATGTTGATTTCCGGAAGATTATGTCTCTTTCCTACTTCAAAGTCATTCGGGTCATGTGCCGGTGTGATCTTAACCGCACCTGTTCCGAATTTTTTATCAACGTAAGCGTCTGCCACGATCGGGATTTCTCTTCCAACTAACGGAAGGATGACATTCTTTCCTACGATATCTTTGTACCTGTCATCGTCCGGGTGTACGGCGATCGCTGTATCTCCAAGCAGAGTTTCCGGACGTGTAGTTGCAATCTCAAGGAAACGTTCTGTTCCTACGATCGGGTACTTGATGTGCCAGAAATGTCCTGCCTGTTCCTCATGCTCAACTTCTGCGTCAGAAAGGGAAGTCTTACATACCGGACACCAGTTGATGATTCTGGAACCTTTGTAGATAAATCCTTTTTCGTGAAGACGAAGGAATACTTCTTTGACCGCATTCGAGCATCCTTCATCCATGGTGAAACGTTCTCTGTCCCAGTCACAGGATACACCAAGCTTTTTCAGCTGACCTTCGATGGTTCCTGCGTACTCTTCTTTCCACTGCCAGGTTCTCTTAAGGAATCCTTCTCTTCCGAGTTCTTTCTTATCAATTCCCTCTGCCTTTAACTGGTTTGTAACCTTTACTTCTGTTGAAATTGCAGCGTGGTCTGTTCCCGGGATCCACAGTGCATTATATCCCTGCATTCTCTTGTAACGGATCAGGATATCCTGAAGTGTATTATCGAGAGCATGTCCCATATGCAGCTTACCGGTGATATTCGGTGGCGGCATTACCGTTGTAAATGGTTTCTTACTCCTGTCAACTTCAGCGTGAAAATACTTTTCTTCACACCATTTTTCATAAAGTTTCGCTTCAATCTCTTTCGGATTGTAGGTCTTTTCAAGATTCTTACTCATTGTTTCCTCCTCTTATAAGTCCACCGCGCACTTTTGCTCTCTCTATAAAGAATAAAAAAAGCCCTTTACAATATGTAAAGGGCGTGTATAAACGCGGTACCACCTTTGTTCCACGAAATAAATCCATCTCGTATCTCTCACAGTTCTATAACGGAAACCACCCCGTGATATCCTACTCGCCCTTTTTCAGATACCCGGCTCCAAAGCTACCTTCTGCAACCACTTCCCGTAAACCGTCTCTCAGCCTGTGAACGGTTCTCTCTTCTTCGGACCAGTCTGCATACTCCTCTTTCTCATTGCCTTTTCCCATAACTATTGATAATCATAGTATTCAAAGTCCGATTTGTCAAGAAGTTCATGAAATCTTTAGAACTTCTTAAAGATTAAATTTTTCACTTAACTCAAAAAAGGCGAAATCCCTCTGAATAAGAAAGATCCCGCCCTAAATTCCTAAGCCTCGTCAATCGCTTTTCCGATATCGTGGCGCATATATTTGTTATCAAATTTAACCCATTCGGTTGCTTTGTAAGCATTGGCACGGGCCTCTTTGAGCGTTGCTCCTTTGGCTGTCACACCGAGGACACGTCCTCCGTTTGTCACGATCTGGTCTCCGTCAAATTTGGTTCCGGCATGGAAGCAATAGTATCCTTCATGCTTCTTGAACTCGTCAAGACCTGTGATCGGAAGTCCTTTTTCATAAGCGACCGGATAACCGTCAGATGCAAGTACCACACAGACTGCTGCATTGTCTTCAAACTGAAGATCTACCTGATCCAGTGTTCCGTCGATACAGGCTTCGATTACATCGATCAGATCATTCTTCATACGCGGAAGAACAACCTGTGCCTCAGGATCTCCGAATCTGGCATTGTATTCCAGAACCTTCGGTCCGTCTTCGGTAAGCATCAGTCCGAAGAAGATGATCCCCTTGAACTCTCTTCCCTCTGCTGCCATTGCATCTACCGTCTTCTGGTACACATATTTCCGGCAGAATTCGTCAACTTCTTTTGTATAGAAAGGACTCGGTGAGAAAGTTCCCATACCACCGGTATTCAATCCCTGATCTCCGTCTTTGGCTCTCTTGTGATCCTGCGCGCTTGTCATAGTCTTGATGGTCTTTCCATCTACAAAGGAAAGAACAGAAACCTCACGTCCTGTCATGAATTCTTCTACAACCATGGTATTACCGGATGCACCGAATTTCTTGTCCAGCATGATCTCTTTCACGCCGGCTTTTGCTTCTTCCAACGTATTACAGATCAGTACACCTTTTCCAAGTGCCAGACCATCTGCCTTCAGAACGATCGGAAATTTGGCTGTCTCCAGATAAGCCAGCGCTTCGTCTGCATTGTCAAAATTCTCATATGCTGCGGTCGGGATGTCATATTTTTTCATCAGATCTTTTGAAAATGCCTTGCTTCCCTCCAGGATTGCTGCATTTTTTCTTGGTCCGAATGCGCGGATCCCGGCTTTTTCAAATTCATCTATAAGGCCGCCAACCAACGGATCATCCATTCCTACGATTGCCAGATCGATCTCTTTTTCTTTTGCAAATGTAACCAGCTTGTCAAATTCCATCGCACCAATCGGTACGCATTCTGCAAGCTCTGCAATCCCGGCATTTCCCGGTGCACAGTACATCTTCTCTACCTTGCTGCTCTTTGCTACACAATATGCAATTGCGTGTTCTCTTCCGCCACCGCCTACGATCAATACTTTCATTGGTGCTCCTCCTTCTCTAACGGGCAATTGACACTCTGCCATCTTTTACTGTTACTTTTCCATTTGCGATCAGGTCGATCGCATGTGGAAGGATCTTCCACTCCGCCTGCTCCATCACACGTCTCTGCAGAACCTCCGGTGTATCGCCTTCTTCTACTTCGACAGCCTTCTGGAGAATGATCGGACCGGTATCCGTTCCTTCGTCTACAAAATGTACGGTTGCTCCAACCACCTTTACCCCTCTGGCAAGTGCTGCCTCATGAACCTTCAGTCCATAATATCCCGTTCCGCAGAACGACGGAATCAGAGATGGATGGATATTGATGATCTTATTCCGGTATCTGCTGATCATTTCTTCCGGGATCACAACCAAAAATCCCGCCAGAACGATCAGATCCGGTTTCAGTTCGTCTACCTTTTCAAGAAAAACTTTGTTAAACTCTTCTCTTGTCTCAAAATCCTTCGGCGAAACGCACTGTGCCGGGATCTGATGATTCCCGACTCTTTTGAGTGCATATGCGTTCTTATTATTGCTGATGACACCGACCAGCTCTGTATTGGTGATCGTGCCATTTTCCACTGCATCAATGATTGCCTGCAGATTGGTTCCGCCTCCGGATACAAGTACAGCAACTCTTAACATAAAGTAACTCCTTTTTCTCCTGCTTCTACATAACCAACCACAAATGCTTCATCTCCAGCTTCTTTCATTGCTTTAATTGTAGCATCTACATCCTTTTCATCGACAGCGACAACCATACCGATACCCATATTGAAGGTATTGTACATCATCTCTTCTGCAATGTTGCCAGTCTTTGCGATCAGGTTGAAGATTGCAGGGATTTCATAGCTGTCCTTCTTTACCACTGCACGGATTCCTTCCGGAAGCATTCTCGGAATATTTTCATAGAATCCACCGCCTGTGATATGGCTGCATCCTTTGACTCTTACACCGGCTTCTTTTACGTTCTTCAGTGCTTTTACATAAATTCTGGTCGGAGCAAGAAGTGCTTCGCCAAGTGTCTTTCCTAATTCATCATAGTATGTATTTAAGGATTCTTCTGTAATGTCGAATACCTTACGAACCAGTGAAAATCCATTGCTGTGAACCCCTGTAGACGGCATTGCAACAAGTACATCACCTGGCTTAATATCAGAACCGTCGATAATGTCTTTCTTATCTACAACTCCGACTGCAAAACCTGCAAGGTCGTAATCATTCTCCGGCATCAGTCCCGGATGCTCTGCTGTCTCTCCACCTACAAGTGCACATCCTGACTGCTTACAGCCCTCTGCCACACCGCTTACGATCGTAGCGATCTTTTCCGGGTAATTCTTGCCACAGGCAATATAATCCAGGAAGAATAACGGTTCTCCACCAGAGCATGCGATATCATTCACACACATGGCAACGGCATCAATACCGATCGTATCATGCTTGTCCATTACAAATGCAAGCTTCACCTTTGTTCCACATCCATCTGTTCCGGAAAGAAGTACTGGTTCTTCCATATTCTTGATTCCGCTTAGATCAAATGCACCTGCAAAACCGCCAAGTCCACCTAATACTTCCGGTCTCATGGTTTCTTTTACATGCTTTTTCATAAGTTCTACTGATTTATATCCTGCCTCGATATCTACGCCGGCTGTCTTATAATCCAACATTTTCTATATCCTCCTGGTATTTTCACTGACATCTGTATGCCTACATCTGCTTGATATATTCTTTGTGTCCGATTTTTTCAAGCTTTTCTGCTTTTTTCTGGACGGTTTCTTTCATTTCTGCAGTGTAATCCTTCAGTTTCTGAAGAAGCTCAGGATCTGAGGTTGCAAGAATCTTTGCAGCCAGAATTGCTGCGTTTGCTCCGCCGTCGATCGCAACTGTGGCAACCGGGATTCCAGGCGGCATCTGAACGATTGAATAGAGTGCGTCGACACCCTCCAGATTCTTCCCTGACATTGGGATTCCGATAACCGGCATCGGGAAGATTGCTGCACACATTCCAGGAAGATGTGCTGCCATACCTGCACCTGCAATAATTACTTTGAAGTCTTTTGCTTCTGCAGACTTCGCATATTCATAGAATACGTCAGGCTCACGGTGTGCCGAGATGATCGTCATCTCATAATCGATTCCAAACTTTTCCAGCATGTCAGCAGCTTTTCCCATTACTTTCATATCTGAGTCGCTGCCCATTACGATTCCAACTTTTGGCATAATGATCTCCTTTTCTTTTATCTATAAGTATTTTAATAAATAGCTAACCACTTATAAGTTATTTTACTAAGTCTGTTGCGGTATGTCAACCGTTACTTATCTGACCATTATTTAATTTTACTTATTGGTATTATTGAAAATCCATAACTAATACTAATTCAAAGGTTCATTGAGGATCTCTGTTCCCGGAAGAACAAACCGTCCATCACGGATAATTTCTGTCTCTGTTCCGTCTTTCGCCACTACAACAATGCTTCCCAGCTCATCATAAGGGATGGTGATATCGGTATGGCACTGGAAATATGCTTTCGACGGATCCTCTTTTCTCAAGATCGATATGCTGTTGTCTCTTGCAATAATCTCTTTTCCATCCGGATTGTAAACCTTTACATCCTCTGCCCAGCTATAGCAGGTATCCCCTACTGCAAAATGCGGTCCCGTCTTTTCAGCGATCAGAATCGTATATTTATCTGCAATATCATATTTCTTCGCAACCGCATAAGCTGTGGTATTGGTTCCGATCGCAAACTCGCCAATCGGAAGTGTCTGATGATTGTGCAGAATGTTATCGAAAATATATTTTTTATTTTCTTCTTCTGAATCAAAATTGGTGCAGGTATACTCTGTGATCTTTCCTTCTTTAAAACTGATCTTCAGATTGTAATACGGAAGTCCGTGAAGGAATACCTTGCTCACAAAAAGGGTACCTTCTGTTCCTTCCAGTACCGGGGAAGTGAACACCTCACCTACTGGGATATTGACATCGGCAACACAGTTTTCAAAGATCGTCTCTTTTGCCGGATCGGCAAGCGGATGAAGCATCACTTTCAGATCCGTCTGGTTTTCGCCTGAGCCTGTTACTTTTACATACTCTCCTTTATCCAGTGCATCGATCATTGTCTGCTGCACCTTCTGGTAAAGCTTGTAATCCAGAGTATTGATCTTGATCGTTTCATCAAAGATCTCATGATACTGCTCTCCGATTTCCGGAACCGGCCAGGAAATGATCGTAAAGCTTCTCTCATCTCCCGGAAGATATTCATTGGTCAGACGTCCGGCCCTTCCATTCATCGCAACCAGAAGTTCTTCCTGCTTCTCGCTTAATTTAACTGCCTCTGGTTTAGCCTGCGGAACAAAAGTCTTTTCTCCGAAAATGTCGATCACTGCCGGTCCTGCATAGCCTGCTGCAATCTCTTTATTCTGCTCGTAAGTGGTACGCATCACTTCCAACTTTCGCTCTACATACTGTTTATCCATCACAAGCCCGATATCATCTCTGTGGTCATAGACATACTGCTTGTTGCCGGAAATATTGAAAAATCCGATCTGGCTGTTACGTCCTCTTGTGATCACGCTGTGACTTGTCCGGAAAATACTCGGCTTTAATCCCATTTTGGCAAAATTCTCAATGGCTTTTTTTACGATCCGTTCAAATCCCATTGCATAGTAAATGTTGACTACAGATTTTTTTGACAGGTCTTTTCCGGTATTTACAAAACCAATCCTGTATCCTTCACTGAAGGTATCTGCCATCTTATCAATCTTCTCCTGTGAAAGTGAATTTAAGTATGCGGCTGTCTCTCTTTCATTTACCCCCACATATTCTCCCATACGGTAGAGATAACGCAGATCGGAAAGATCTTCATTCATGATCATATTCACAATGAAGCATCCTCTTTCCGGATCGATCTGGTCTTTGATGCGGTCTGCCGCAAATACATCGCAGTAATCACTTGCATACCAGTAAAAGATTTCCTTCAGGCTTTCCGGCTGCGGCTGCTTTTCTTCTTCAAATTTGTTGTAGATTTCAATCAAAAGCTCTGCTCCGATCACAACATACTCCATACGCTGTTCCTGAACATAGGAAATGCTTCCGCGTATCTCGGTGTAAACCGCAGACAAAAAGCTTCCAACTTCTCCTCCCAGCACCGAAACCGCATAAGCCGGATTTGCATAAGATTTCTCATAGTTTGCTTCCAGTTCGTCTGCATAAAGATCCTTCATCTCTTCCTGCAGCTCTTCTTCTGACATCTCTTTCTGCTTTCCGCTTTCCACATTCTGTTTCAGCTCATCAAGCTTTAAAATAAACCGAGCCACATGCTGGAAATACTCCCGATATGGCTCTGCTACTGTTTTTTCTTCTATTATTGCTTTCATTCTGTCAATTGCCAGATTATATCTTTCTTCCATTTATACACATCCTCTTATAAATACTAAGATCAGGGCAAGTAAAATAAGTCCGTTTACAACAATTCCAATCTTGCAGGTCAGATAATTTTTATCTCTTTCTTTAAATCCTTTTACACCCGTTACAATACCGATGCAGGCAAGAATCATATCGAAAACCCCAAAGCTTCCTACCATTGCTGCTGATTTCCCTTTATTCATAAATGCCATTACAATCAATCCCGCTATCACTGCCGTAACAAGTACTGCCATCACACAGGACCAGATTCCCTTGCGGGAATGCTTTCTTTTTATCTGACCATACTTCCGGCTTCTTTTATTTCGATCTCTTTCGCGTGCTCTTTTTTTATCTCTCCTGCTTCGCATCGTGCCATCTCCTTATCATATTACAAATCGCGAAGACGATATACCCGATCACACCGCCAAGGGTGTTGAGCAGCATATCATCCACATCAAAACTCCCCACTCTTGTTACCAGCTGAAAGCACTCCACAAAGAAGCTCACTCCAAAACTGTAGAAAAGGGTAAGAAAAAAGCTACGATACCGGCTTGCCATCGGCATAAAAAATCCAAATGGTATGAAAATCAGGACATTTCCGAACAGATTTGCATAAGATACCCATCCTAAAACATCTCGATACAGCCAAAATCTTTTTATTTCACAGAAAAGAACCAGGTTATAATGATATTCCCCGGTTCCTTCCCGTCCATACCAGTCAGAAAAAATCAGAAAGTAAAATAAAAATCCAATATACAGGACAAATAAAATCTTCCCAAGAACCCGAAGTCTTTTTCTGTTCTTTGCTTTCAACTTAAAGCGCCCTTCCTAAAATGTCAGTCCCTTTTTCGCACCAAGCAGCTTTCCACCGCTGACAAGCAAAATGATCCCGGTTGTCACACCAACAACAATAGAAATAATTCCGATCGCAATATTGGCACCGCCGGCAAGTCCCATCACCTTATATGTCTTTTCTGTCACTGTAACTCCTCCTTATTTTGCACCATACTGCTCATAGTATGCGTCGATTGCAGCCTTGATCTTGTCATCGATAACAATTTCACCATTACATGGTTTGTTGTACAGATGCTCTACTACATCCTTCATGGTTACGATTGCATTAGTTTCAAATCCGTAAAGATCCTTTACTTCATCGAGTGCGCATTTCACACCGCCTTTTCCTACTTCCATACGGTCAAGGGATACCATCAGTCCAACAATTGTTACATCAGCGGCTCCTCTTACCTTCGGTACAGTCTCTTCCATGGATTTGCCGGATGTGGTAACATCTTCGATCATAACCACGCGGTCTCCGTCCTGAAGCTTGCTTCCGAGGAAGCTTCCCTTATCTGCTCCGTGATCTTTTTCTTCTTTACGGTCTGAGCAGTAACGGATCTCTTTTCCGTATAATTCACTGTAAGCGATCGCGGTTACAACTCCAAGCGGGATTCCTTTGTAAGCAGGTCCGAATAATACATCAAAATCATCCCCGTATTTGTCATGGATTGCTTTTGCGTAATATTCACCGAGTCTTTTGAGCTGTGATCCTGTCACATAAGCTCCTGCATTCATGAAGAAAGGGGACTTTCTTCCGCTTTTCAGTGTAAATTCTCCAAATTTAAGCACGTGGCTTTCTACCATAAAATCAATAAATTCCTGTTTGTAGCTTTCCATTTTATTTATCCTCCATCTCTTATATGTTCTTTATTTTACAATTCCAACCATATCTTTCACAGACTCAAAGCCATTCTTCTTCATGTAGACTTCAATTCCATCGATCACTTCCATCGTCACTGCCGGATTGTGAAAGTTGGCTGTTCCTACGGATACGGCACTTGCTCCTGCAAGAAGGAACTCGATCGCATCTTCTGCGCAGGAAATACCGCCCATCCCGATGATTGGGATGTTCACTGCCTGTGCTACCTGATATACCATGCGGACAGCGATCGGTTTGACGATCGGTCCTGATACACCTCCGGTCTTATTTGCCACCGCAAATGTCTTACGATTGATATCAATCTTCATACCGGTCAGTGTATTGATCAGGGAAACTGCGTCCGCACCGCCTGCTTCTGCCGCTTTTGCTATCTCAGTAATATCGGTTACATTCGGTGTCAGCTTCATGATGATCGGCTGCTTTGCGATCTTCTTGATCTGTCCGGTCAGCTCTTCTACATGCTTTGCATCCTGTCCGAAAGCAAGGAATCCTGCATTGACATTCGGGCAGGAAATGTTGATTTCCATCATATCGATCGGTTCATCCGCAAGGCGTTCTACCACTTCAAGATACTCTTCCGGTGCATGTCCGCAGACATTCACAATGATCTTGGTATCATAGTTTTTCAGATACGGAATATCTCTTTTACAGAACAGATCGATTCCCGGATTCTGAAGTCCTATGGCGTTCATCATTCCGCCGTAAACCTCGGCTACACGCGGAGTCGGATTGCCCGGCCACGGTACATTTGCCACACCTTTTGTTGTCACAGCTCCAAGCTTGTTCAGATCTACAAATTCAGAAAACTCTTCTCCTGATCCGAAGGTTCCTGATGCCACTGTTACCGGATTCTTCCATTCTACTCCGGCAATATTTACACGCATATCCATTAGATTTCCACCTCCGTAGAAAGAAATACCGGTCCGTCTTTACAGATACGTTTGTTGTGCACATTGCTGTGCGCATCCTTTTCCTTTGACTTGCACACGCACGCAAGACAGGCACCGATTCCACATGCCATTCTCTCTTCCAGAGAAATATAGCATTCGATTCCGTTTGTTTCTGCATACTGTTTGATCGCACGAAGCATCGGAGTTGGTCCACAGGCATAGATCATATCTGCTTCCAGCGCATTCTCACGGATTGCATCCATGACATTTCCTTTTGTTCCGACACTGCCATCTTCGGTTGAAATATAAAGCTCTCCTGCCTGTTCAAATTCTTCTTTCAGGAAGGTATGTGCATCACGATATCCAACCACAATCTGCTTTTTTTCACATTCCATCTGTTTTGCAAGCTCCAGGATCGGCGGCACACCGATTCCTCCTCCCGTCAGAAATACCTTCTTTCCTTCGGCCTTCTCAAATGGGAATCCATTACCAAGTGGTCCGATCACCGGAATTGTATCTCCTGCCTTCATCTGTGAAAATTCTTCTGTTCCGGTTTTTTCCCCTGTTACACGGTAAACCACACGAAGTTTTCCACCTTCTTTATCGATCTCACAGATACTGATCGGGCGTGGAAGAAGCTTGCTTCCATCATTGGTATACATGGAAATAAACTGCCCCGGTCTTGCACTCCCTGCTGCTTCTGTCTGGATCCACATACTGAAGATTCCATCAGCAAGCTGCTCCTGCGATACAACCTTTGCCTGTTCTTTTTTCTTTGTAGTCATCTTCTATTCTCCTATAATCCGGATTTGCCGGTATGTCAGAAGCTTCTGTCACACCGGCTCATTCTTTTCTCTTATCTGTTCTCAAGCGCGCCTTTGATATCTGCTACCATGGCTTCTACTGCGGCACGGGATGCATCTCCAAAGTTCTCTGCACCGTATTTTGCATAAGCTTCCTGCTTATATGCTGCAATGATTCCTCTGGATGAGTTTACGATTGCTCCAAGTCCATCTTCATTGAAGAAATGAACCAGATCTTTTCCTTTTCCACCTTGTGCACCGTATCCCGGAACCAGAATGTAGGATTTCGGCATTACTTTACGAAGGACTTTTCCCATCTCCGGATAAGTAGCTCCCACAACTGCTCCGATGTAGCTATAATCATCACCCATGCAGTCTGCTCCCCACTCGGCAACCTTTTCTCCGACCAGTTCGTAAAGCGGACGGCCATCGATCAACCGATCCTGGAATTCTCCACTGGATGGATTGGATGTCTTAACAAGGATAAAAAGACCTTTCTTCTCTTCTTTACATACTTCGATAAATGGCTTTACTCCGTCAGATCCAAGATACGGATTCACAGTAGCGAAATCTTCATCGAATGGTACATAGGATTTGCTTCCTACCTGAACTTTTCCAAGATGTCCAACAGCATATGCTGCTGAAGTAGAACCGATATCACCTCTCTTGATATCTCCGATGACAACAAGTCCTTTTTCTTTACAGTAGTCTACCGTCTTCTTGAATGCCTGAAGTCCCGGAATTCCGAACTGTTCGTACATAGCGATCTGCGGTTTAACTGCCGGGATCAGATCATAAGTCTTATCCACGATCTCTTTGTTGAACTGCCAGATAGCTTCTGCTGCTCCTTCCAAAGTCTCGCCATACTCTGCAAATGCCTTTTTCTGTACCTGCTCTGGTACATAGGAAAGCATCGGATCCAGTCCGACAACGATAGGTGCTCCTGTTTTTTTAATGTTAGCGACTAATTTGTTAATCATCTTATTCCCTCCAGTTTTCTATTTATATTTTTGCTGTAACAGAAAGTATTGTCCTTTTGTTACCTGAAAAAAAATATTCTTTACTTATGATATCATATTAAAAACTAAAAGGGAATGCCGTTTTCGGCATTCCCTCCGGATTTCTGTTATTGATTGATTTTATTTCTCACCTGTTCCAATGCTGCATCAAGCTGATTATCTGCATTCGGATTATTCTCATCCTGCTGATATTCAACTTCTACGTCCGGCGTAATTCCTTTTTTGTGAATATTTCTTCCATTCGGAGTATAGTACTCAGCCATTGTCAGCTTCACACAGGTTCCGTCTCCAAGATCAAAAATCTGCTGAACGATTCCTTTTCCGTAAGTTGTTGTTCCGACGATCGATCCAAGTCCGTAGTCCTGGATCGCTCCGGCAAAAATCTCGGAAGCACTTGCACTGTTGCCGTCAACAACAACCGACATCGGCTTCGTAAACTGGTGTTCATCATCCGATGAGATCACCTCTTCGTGACCACTCTTGTCTTTTGTTGACACGATCGTACCTTTTGGCAGTAACAGATCCAGCATCTGTGTGACTGTCGCAAGATTGCCTCCCGGATTCGCCCGAAGATCAACCACAAGTCCTTTCATCCCCTGGTCCTCCAGACTGCCGAGTGCACTCTTGAACTGCTCATAGGTCACACTGTCAAATTCCGTAACCCGGATATAACCGATCTGGTCATCCTTCATTTCAGACTTGACTGTCTCCACCTGGATTTTTCTCCGGGTAACCGTCATTGTCACTTCCTTCGCATCATCCCCACGCAGAACTGTGATATCAACAGTCGTATTCTCTACACCGCGGATCAGCTGTACAACATCGGAAAGATCCGTTCCACTTACGTCCTTATCTCCAACCTTATACAGAATATCATTTACCTGGATACCTGCTTCATTCGCCGGGCTGTTCTCATAAACCTGAACTGCAGTGATCACCTTAGTTTCCTGATTCTGTGAAAAAACAACTCCGATTCCCGAATACTCTCCCGAAGTTGATTCCTGCAGGGATCTGGTCTGTTCTTCATCATAGTATACGGAATATGGATCTCCCAGTGCATTAATGTATCCACTGTAAAGTCCGTTCTCCAGATCTTCTTCTTTCAAATCATCTGTATAAAGATAATTTTCATCAATCAGCTTTTTCAGTTTATTCAGTTTTTTCTCTTCCTGCGCATTTACAACCTTTTCCTGACTGGTCCCAAGGTCTACACCTGCGACATTCATAATTCCAAGTGCCGCAGCACCTACCATAAACATGGCGAGGGCGCCTGCAAGCGCCCCCTTCCAAAAATTCTTTTTATTATTTTCCATCATTTACTCTTTCATACCTGTTATGTATTATCTTACAGATAGTTCAATGGATTGACCGGTACACCATTTACATGAACTTCAAAGTGAAGATGTGGTCCTGTGGAAATTCCGGTCGTACCGACATTTCCGATCACCTGACCTCTTGCCACCGTCTGTCCCACGGTAACATTCATCGAACTCAGATGCTGATACCATGTCTGCATTCCATTACCGTGATTGATTACGATGTAATTTCCACGTGCACTATTGTACTGTGCGGTAATAACGGTTCCAGAATCAGCCGCATAAACTGCTGCTCCGTATCCTGCACCATAATCGATTCCGTCATGACCGGTTGTTGCACCTGCAGTCGGTGCCACACGTCCGCCAAAGCCACTGGTAATCGCTGCTCCCGGTACCGGATGTGTAAGTGATCCGGTTCCCGTTGCACTTGCATTGCTGCTCGTATTGCCTGAGCTGCTTGTGCCTGACGAAGCTGCTGCCGCTGCCTGTGCAGCCTGAGCGGCTGCCGTTGCTTCTGCTTCTTTTCTGCGGGCTTCTGCCGCCTCTGCTTCTGCAATCAGCTGCTTCAGCTTGTCAGCATTACTACTGATCTCAGATGTCAGGTTATTGATCTGAATGTTCTTATCAGCAAGAAGCTTTTCTACATTTGCCTGTTCTCCCGCAAGTTCATCCTGCAGGCTTTCCAGCTCTGCCACTCTTGCTTTCTGCTGATCAAAGAATTTATCTGCACGCTCAGATATTGCTCTGGCATCATAAACATCACCGGCAAGAGTATGGATTTCTGACAAGCACTGACGGATGATTTCAAGGATCTCAGCACGCTTTGCTTCAAGAAGCTTTCCGTGACCCTCACGAACAGTATCCATCAATCCGTTCAGTTCAGGGATACGTCTGTAAACGTTACTCTGTCCGGCATCCACTACGGTAATCTTACGAATCTGATTCAGTGCCTGATTTGCCTCCTCTTCCTTCTGAAGATAAGAGAGGTCGTTTCTCAGCTCTGCTTCCATACGAACTGCTGCATCGAACACCTGCACCTGATTCTTGAAGAAACCTTCAACGCTCTGCATGTCATTCTTATTATCAAGGAGGCTGTTTTCCTCCTTCAGAAGTCTGTCAATCAGAGCTGTATTATCCTTACGCTGAGAAAGCACGCTTTCCATTAGGCTGAGAGCTTTCGTCACAAGGTGGTGGTCAGGATATTTATGACCCTCATAACGTTTATTCAGCTCCTCATAGTGTGCCTTCTGTTCTTCAAACTTCTCAACAATATATCTAACGAGTCCGTCTTCATCATCCGGTACGTCCATTACATCGAAGTATTCACGCAGCAATTCTTTGACGGCACGCATCTTAGTTGCCGTAATGATCTGACGCTTAGAGATGCTTGTTCTGCCAATCTCACTCTTCTTACGAAGCATATCCGGAAGTTTTGGATTACCCGGCTGGATAGTTTCGCCACCGTACTTAATCGTGACCTTCTGGTCGTAAATCAGCATCGCAGCCACAACCGCAATGTCGATTTCCTTCCATCCATAAGGGATCGCTTGATAGCGGCTCTGTACATCTGCCATCGAAGTAGGAAGTTTTTTTGCGTACTGCATCTCAAGATACTCTTCCATCTTCACAGCTGCATCATGGTTTGCTTCAAGACCGGCCATAACACCGTTCAGATGTTCACCCTGCAGTACTGCCAATATATCAGCGTCTGTATCTGCATTCTTTGTAATAAGACCAAGTTCACTATAAACATGAGTAACTAAATATTCCAGTGCTTGATCCAGCTTGCTCTTGGCATCGCCGCCCTTAATCTCGATATGCTCTCCGTCCACATAGAATTCAGCACCGATGATAGCCTTCTTCAAATCTTCCTCTGCAGATGCTTCATATTTGTTAGCCTCATCCTGATGATTTCGAATGATGTCCTGTACGGACTTCGGTAGCTGTGCTACATTGTGCTGCTTTACATATTTACGCACTTTCATTGCTTTTTCCAATGACTCGTAATATGGTGTTTCAGCAAGTACAACGATCGCCTGATTCTTAGACTCTGTCATAAGACGAAGTTCACTCTTCTCGACAGTGTCTGTTGCTACCGTCATGATGCGAAGTCTCATTCCCCCTGTTACCGCACCAATGCTTGTAGTGTCTACCATCTGGTCAAATGGGAAATCGTACTTTCCGTGACGATATTTCTTTGTTGTATAAATATCAGCAAAAATCATCTGACCGATACGCTCCACGATTGCAGAGGTATCGACCTGAGTATTTTTGTAAATGTCTCTTTGAATATCCTGCTCTTCATCAGTCAGGAAATTATAAGTGTCACCGGTTCTTCCGATATAGTTCTGGCTAAGCAGACGGTCGAGACTGCCACGTATCTTTTCACGCATCGTAATCTTATCCAGACGGATATCATTGGCCATAAGGATTACGATGTTGTCAAGATTAGCCGGAATATCATCGACATAACGAATAAGGTACAAGAGCTTTAATACGTCCACATCCTGCTGCTCAATGCCATCTCCGTTATCTGCTGCCTTCTGGCAACGCTCAATAACACGACGAATAGAACTGTCAAGGAATGTATGTACGGTATCGTAGAACAGATAAAACGGCGCTAATGCATACTCGTCCTTATCCTGAATCTTCTGTGCTGCTTCCTGGAATCCTGAAAGCATCGAACGCTCGCCACCGGAAAGATGCTTACCGGAGTTACCATGTTTACGGATTTCAGCAAATACTTTCTGCATGATAATGAACTGGTAAGGTACGAACGGGAAGTTTCTGACAAAATCCTGCGGGCCGGTATATCCCTTAATGTCCAACATTGCATCAGTAAAGCTGAACAGATTACGAAGAACGGAATCATTCTGGCTATATACCTGTTCCAATGCCGGTTCCACTTCAGGCTTTTTCTTCAAAATACGTTTCTGGATAACTTCGTCTGCGGAAGAAGAAGTCAGCGAAAGTCTGGTCTTGAAACGGGCCTGAATACGAGAAAACTCATTTTCACGAGCCTTGATGATTTCATCGATAGCTTCCTGACCGGTACAAACAACCCAAATCTTACCGCCGCACTCACTGCCGATTTTCTCAACAAGAGACTGCAGGTTAATAAGAAGGTCTGTATCGCCGCCTACATACTGACCAACCTCATCGACCATAAATAGCAAGCGGAAGTCATCCGTCTTATTGTCCACATAGTCTTTCATTTCAGAAACAAGCTGTGCGATGCTGG
>ERZ832317.2391-NODE-2391-length-21684-cov-25.904989_pt1 | contig 21684 bp, 14 predicted proteins | sample MGYA00519695_ERZ832317 | MGnify/ENA primary metagenome ERZ832317 (study PRJEB31850, sample SAMEA3708726) | human gut metagenome | biome: human gut; feature: human-associated habitat; material: faeces | place: China | collected 2014 ...
CAGCGGGTGGGCAAAAATGTCGTCGGTCTCGCCGTACTCCACCAGATTGCCCAGGTACATAACGCCGACAGTGTCGGAGATATGCTCGACGACGGACAGATCGTGGGAGATGAATAGATACGTCAGGTTGCGCTTTTCCTGCAAGGATTTCAGCAGGTTGATGATCTGCGCCTGAATGGAGACGTCCAGCGCGGAGACCGGCTCATCGCAGACGACGAACTCGGGGTTCAGGGCCAGCGCACGGGCAATGCAGATACGCTGGCGCTGGCCGCCGGAGAACTCGTGCGGGTAGCGGGTCTTGTGGTAGGGCTGCAGACCGCAGTCGTCCATGACCTGGTCGATATAGTCGTCGAACTCGTTCTTCGGCACAAGGTTGTGCTCGCGCACGGCCTCGCCGATGATCTCGCCGACGGGCAGACGCGGGGACAGGCTGGAGAACGGGTCCTGGAAGATGATCTGCATCTTGGTACGCAGGTTACGCAGCTCCCTGCCGGTCATATCGTACACTTCTTTGCCGTTGAACAGTACCTGACCGCCGGTTTTTTCGCCGGCAAGGCGCAGGATTGTACGGCCGGTGGTGGATTTGCCGCAGCCGGATTCGCCGACCAGACCCATGGTATGGCCGCGCTTGAGGTTGAAGGTAACGCCATCGACAGCCTTGACATGACCCACGGTCTGGGACATCAGGCCGCCCTTGATGGGGAAGTATTTTTTAAGCTGGTTGACCATCAGAATATACTGATCATCATAGGTGACGGGGGTATAGTCCAGCTTTTTTGCGTTTTCTGCCTGTGCCATCGTCACTCACCCGCCTTTCGATTATTTTCATAGTAGCGGTAGCAGCTGACCTTGTGCGTGGGGGACAGGCTGATCTCGCAGGGGTATTCACCATCGCAGCAGGGCAGAGCCATCTCGCAGCGATCCTTAAAGTAACAGTAGTTGGGCATATTGACCGGGTTGGGCACCTTGCCGGGGATGGAGTACAGTCGGTCCACCTTTTTGCCCACGATCGGTTTGGAAGCCATCAGGCCGATGGTATAGGGGTGAGCCGGGTTTGCGAAAATCTCCTGAGCGGTGCCCTTTTCCACCACGCGGCCTGCGTACATGACAACAACGTAATCTGCCATCTCGGCAATCACACCCAGGTCATGGGTGATCAGCATGATGGAGGAGTTAATGCGGTCCTTCAGGCTGCGCAGCAGGTCCAGGATCTGGGCCTGAATCGTCACGTCCAGTGCGGTGGTGGGTTCGTCGGCGATGATAACCTTGGGGTTGCAGGCCAATGCCATGGCGATCATGACACGCTGGCGCATACCGCCGGACAACTCATGCGGGTACATCTCATATACACCCTGGCTGTTGGCGATGCCAACCATCTCCAACATTTCAACGGTGCGCTTTTTGATGTCCTCTTTGCTCTTGCCTTCGCCGTCATGCAGAGCAATGACTTCATCAATCTGAGCACCGATGCGGAACACCGGGTTCAGGCTGGTCATCGGCTCCTGGAAAATCATCGAAATATAGTTGCCGCGCAGGTGCTGCATGACCGTGCCGGGAGTTTTGGCAACATCATAGGCTTTGCCATTACCCAGGTTCAGGCGGATCTCGCCCTGAACGATCTGGCCTTGGGGGCGCTGCAGCAGCTGCATCAGCGAAAGGCTGGTAACGGATTTGCCGCAGCCGGATTCGCCCACAACGCCCACAGTTTTGCCCACAGGAACTTCAAACGAAACACCGTCCACGCTTTTTACCACGCCGGTATCGGTAAAGAAATAGGTGTGCAGGTTATCAAACTCAACAGCGTTTTCCGGGTTCTTCATCTGGGTCAAATACTCAGATTCCGGCACATTCTTGCGCTTGCGCTGTTTTTCGTACTGGTCCGTAATGCGGCGGTTTTCTTTGGAGATACGCCGCGACTCCTTGGCGGAAAGGTAACCGTCCTGTTGTTTAGCCATCGTGTGTGTCTCCTTTCATCAGCGTTTCATCTTGGGGTCAAAGGCATCGCGCAGGCCATCGCCCACAAAGTTGAAGCCCAGAACCGTGATCAGCAGGCAGATGCCGGCCGGGACCCAGATGAACAGATAGTTGGTCATAACATAAGCGTTGTTGACATCGTTGATGATGTTGCCCCAGGATGCAAACGGGTACTTAACGCCCAGACCCAGGAAAGACAGGGTGGCTTCCGTCAGGATGGTGGAGCCAAGGCTCATGGTGCAGGTAACAATCAGCTGCGGGATAACGTTGGGGATCAGGTGGCGGAAGATGCGGTGCCATGCGCTGATGCCGCAGGCTTCGGCTGCCGTCATGAACTCCTGCTCGCGCAGGGAGAGGATCTGGCCGCGGACCAGGCGGGCAATGCCGGGCCAGCCCAGGAAGCCGAGGATCAGCATCAGGTACATCATACGGGTCCAGGAATCAATGCGCATGGCGTCCATGGCAGCGCCCAGAATGATGATGATGGGCATGGAGGGCAGGCAGTAGAACACGTCCACGATACGCATGATGAGGTTATCCACCCAGCCGCCGAAGTAGCCGGAGATACCGCCCATGACAATACCGATGGAGCCTTCAATCGCAACAACGATGAAGCCGATGATCAGGGAAACGCGGCCGCCGTACATCAGGCGGGTCAGCATGTCCATACCGTTGGTATCGGTACCCAGCCAGTGCTCCTTGTTGGGGCTTGCGTAACGGTCAAACACATAGGTTTCCGTCATCTGCTTCACGCTCCAAACGCCGGTGCTGGCATCGTACACGATGTCATACTCGGCTTCGTTGCCGTCGGCATCGGTGTAGGTGAACTCGGTAATATTATCGTCAATGGCTTCTTCCAGGCGGTCGCGGAAGTCACGGCTGATGACCACGCTGGCATCGGCAGCGGAAACGACAAAGCGGCCGATGTAGGCAACTTCGCTGCCGCTCTGGGTGATATTGCCGTCGGCATCCAGCGCATAGTCCTGGCCATCGGCGGTAAAGGTGGTCTCCCCTGCTGCCTGGGCAGTCAGGGCGGCCAGCTTGGCATCAAAGCTCAGCTCGGCCACGCCGTCCGCTGCGGTGACCATATCCTTAGCGGCATAAGCCAGCACAGTGCGGCCCTGGCGGAAGACGTACAGGTCCTCGTTCAGGGTTTCCACTTCGTAATCGTTATCTTTATAGGTAAAGGTCTCTTCACCCTTCTTGATGGCCTCGCTGCCCTTGCTCTGGGCAATGGAGCCGAACTCCTGGCCATCGGCAACAACAAAGCGCAGTTTATCGTTGCGGGTCACACCCACATACTCTTTGGACATCTGGGTGTAGGTGTAGAACTGCTGATCCTGGCCGTAAGGGCTGACCACGCCGCCAATGAAGGAAAAAACGAACATGGCAAGCAGCATTGTCAGGCCCACAACGGCCAGACGGTTGCGGAAGAACCGCTTGGCAACCAGCGCGCCGGGCGAAAGCACCTTAACGCGGCGGTCGTCGTTCAGGGAGTACTGCTCCTTTTTGGGGGTGTTGTTCTGGGTATTCTCACTCATGGGTGCAGTCTCCTTTCTTTAAGAAATGCGCACGCGCGGGTCAACCACTGCGTACATGATATCAGTCAGCAGGTTGCTGACCAGGGTAAGCACCGCCATAAAGGACAGGTAGAACATGGTGAACGGGATATCGCCCGCAACCATGGACTGGTAAGAGATGTAGCCGATGCCGGGGATGGAGAACAGGGTCTCAGTGATCAAGGCACCGCTGAACAGGCCGGGCAGGGAACCGCCGATGATGGTAACCAGCGGGATCAGGGTGTTGCGGAATGCGTGCTTATAGATGACCACATGCTCCGAAAGGCCCTTGGCGCGGGCGGTACGGATATAGTCGGCGTTCAGCACTTCCAGCATGTTGGTGCGGGTGTAACGCATGGTAGAGCCGATGGAAACAATGACCAGCGTGACGATGGGCAGCACCAGATGGTTGGCGCGGTCACAGAACTGGCCCCACGAGCTGAGCTGGGCATAATCACGCCCGACCAGGCCGTACAGGTCAAACCAGCCAAGCTTGACAGAGAACAGCAGCTTGAGCAGCGTGGCAAAGAAGAAGCTGGGCAGAGAGATGCCCACCAGAGCCACAGCGGTGATGACGTAATCGGTACGGGAATACTGTTTGGTAGCAGCCAGGATGCCCAGGGGCACAGCGATGATCATGGACACCACAAAGGAGATGCCGCCCATGACAACAGACAGACCAATAACTTCCTGGAATTTTTGAACAACAGGGACGTTCCACTTCCAGCTGTCACCGAACTGACCGCGCACTGCGCTGGACAGCCAGGTCATGAAGCCGGGCAGGATGCCCTTATCCAGACCATAGGCTGCGTTGAGCTGATCCAGCCATTCCTGATACGGTTTTGCGCCCGGTGCCTGGGACAGCTGCATGGCCATGTTCTCGGCAAAAGAGCTGGGCAGGCTGCGCATCATCACATAGATGATGAAGGTAACGCAAAACAGGATCACAAAAGAAAGCAGGATACGCTTGATGACGTAGTTTCGCACTTGAAAAATCGTTCCTTCCTTCGCGGGCAGGGAGGCCGCGTTTTTAATGGCTGCGCCGCATGGCTCCAAAATACACATGAGCCGGGGCCTTGTAGCTTCGCCTATGGTGTACCTAAAAAGTCGAAAATTTAGGGCAATACCGCATAATTCTAAGTGCCGATACGGCGAGCGAGGTGCGGCAGATGCTAAGCCAAAAGCGCAGATAATACTGGATGTCTTATCGAGCATTTTGGCAACGCAGATGCCGTGCCGCAGCCGCCGGAGCGGTGCTTAAGCCGTCAGGCGGGAATTGTGCGGTGTTGCCTTAGCCTGTTTCTACAAACACGACTGAATTTTGCGTTAAAAAGCCTTGGAATCCACAAAGGATTCCTGCAGCTTTTGCCTTAAATTCGCCTCATGTTTGCGAAACATCCGTCATTTTCTTTGTTTTCAGATACACCTCATTACTTTGATACCGAATATGGGCATCCCCCTCCCTCGGACAGAGGGAACTGTCCGGGGGAATGGGACGGCCACATTTGGGCTGCAAATGTACCGTTGCTTTTACCACAGCAAGCAACCGCCCCCTTAACCGGATCGGTACAGAGAGCGGTTGCTCACCATAAATTCAACAACAGGCTGCGCTGAAAAAAATTACTTCAGAGCAATCTTGTTGATCTCAGACTGATAAGTCCAGTACGGGGTCATATCGTTGGGGATAGTAGTGGTGTCGACACGCTCGCTGGAGAAGATGGTAGCTTCGCTGCGCTGGTAAACCGGCAGTTCAACACCCCAATCCAGGATGATCTCCATTGCTTCCTTGTACATGGCCTTACGGGCATCCTGATCGGTGGTCTGGCGTGCAGCCTCGATCAGTTCGTCCAGATCAGAATCGTTGATCTTGTAGTAGTTGGTGGAACCGTTGCTGTCGTACAGCTGGTACATATCGGGGTCGTTGGTGGACTGCCATGCAGCAACCCAGCCTTCGGCAACGCCGGACTGATAAGAGCTGTACAGGTCAGATGCGTTTGCCAGGTCGTTGACGGTCAGGGTGAAGCCGATGGTCTTGAGAGCAGCGGCTGCATTGGTCAGAACCTGGAAAGAGGGGTGGTCGCCGTTGCCGGAAGCACCGATGTTGACGGTGTATTCCATCTTGGCGCCAGCCGGAGCTGCGGTGACCTGGCCGTTTTCAACGGTGTAGCCGGCTGCTTCGAAGTAGCCGAGGGCGGCCTGCAGAGCAGCAGCATACTTGGTGTCGCCGCTCATATCGCTGGTGTAGATCTCGTTGCCGTCAACGTCGGTAGAGTAAGCGATCTTGTAGCCGTCGTCGGTAACGGAAGGAGCTGCCCAGGAAGTGTTGGACATGGGGTAGTTGATGATGGTTGCGGTGTCGCCGTAGTAAGAGTTGATGCCCTCATCACGGTAAGCTGCGATCACGGTCATGATGGCCTTGCGCAGGTCCTTGGACTCTTCAGAAGCCGGGTCGTTGCCAACCTTGACGTTCTCAGCGCTCAGGGCAATGTAGCCGTAGCCGCGGAAGTCCTTCAGACGGGTGGTGATGACAGAGCCGTCCAGATCAGAGTCGCCGCCGTTGATGGTAGCGATCTGGTTGGCAGCTTCCAGAGAGTAAGAAGGATCGGAAATGTCGATGGTGCCGGCCTGAACACCGGTGATCTTATCGGCTTCCTGGGTCTCCTTCATGTTGACGTGCTTGATCAAGGCTTCGCCTTCGTAGTAGTTCGGGTTAGCATCCAGGTAGATGACACCGTCGCTGTACTTGTTGAAGGTGTAGACACCGGCACCCATGGGAGCGCTGGTGACAGAACGAACCTTGCTCAGGTCGCCCTTCTTGAAGCCGTAGGAGTGGTTGTCGTAATCATACAGGCTGCGGTCGCCATAGTAATCCAGGGAGGCGATAGGCAGCTGCAGCTGGTAGATCATGGAGTTGGACAGCTCGGTGGTGGTGATGGTCATGCTGTAATCGCCGGTCTTGACAATGCCGGAAACGGTGTCAACGTCAGCGCCGGTGGCAACACCGGTGGTGGAGTAAGCATAAACATCAGCCGGGATCAGGTCAGACAGAGCAGAGCCTGCGGTCTCAGCTTCCATGGAAGCAAAGTTCCAGTCATATTTTTCTGCGATAGCCAGGAAGAAATCCTTTGCGGTAGCGTCAGCGGCCAGGCCGTCAAAGCCCCAAGCGGAAGCAGCAGCGGCAACGTTGCCTTCGTCAGCGTAACCGGCAGCAACGCAGTTATCAACGATCTCCTGTGCAAATGCAGTGCCGCCTTCGTTAACAGCATCCCAGAAAGCCTTCTGCTGCTCAGCGGTGAACAGGCTGTTATCAGTGTTGTCCTCGCCTGCCTCAGCAATCAGCTTGGACAGGGTGGTCATGCTGTTGCGGTAATCATCCAGGCCGGCAATGGGCATGGAGTACAGGGTGGCGGAACCGTCATAGGTCGGGTCCATGTAAACATACAGGTTGAAGATGACGTCATCAATGGTGATGGGGGTGCCGTCAGAGAAGACCAGGTCATCGCGCATGTTGATGGCATAGGTAACGGTGCCGTCAGCATTCTCGGTCACTTCGCAGTCAGCGGGGCCATAGTAGGTGTAATCGGTGCCGTTGTACTCGCGGGTCTCACCCTCGATGCCCTTCAGGATCATTTCGCCCTTACGGTCAGCGCCCAGCAGGGCAATGTTGGTCAGGTCGATAACGTGCTGGTCAGCGGAAGAAGCGGCGAAGAACGGGCTGAACTTGCCCTCAAAGCCGGTATCTGCCAGAACCAGGGTGCCATCGCTGCTGCCGGTATCGGTAGCAGCGGCTTCGCTGGTAGCCTCGCTGGAAGCAACAGACTCAGCGCTGCTGGAAGCGGAAGAACCGCAGCCAGCCAGCAGGCCCGCAGCCATTGCAACAGCCATGGCCAGTGCAAGCACTTGCTTGGTGTTTTTCATGTTTGTATAACCTCCCAAATCATTTTGGTAATGGCGGCAATTTTAACACTACCAAAAGGAGTGTTAAATAAAGAAAGGCTTAAGCCTTTCCGCATTTGCGGTGTTCCCTCACCGCAAACAAATGTCACCAATAACTATGTTATAATATCGCAATTTTCAATTTCTGTCAACCAAAAAACGCCGTTTTGGCAACATCTAAATAAAAGTCAGCAGGATAACCATAACAGCACGCTGAATTTTGTAAAATTCTTCCGCGCCGCACTTTAGCGGGCTAAATTCTGCGTTATGGTGCAAGGTCTCTTACTCTTCGCGCCCGGAACCGGATTCTTCGGTATAAACCGCCGCCCGGATGGTGTGCCCTGCGGCAAAAGCAGCCGCAGCAGCCGCAGCGGCCAGCGCTGCAAATAATACTGCATACCGGATAGCGTCTTGTCCGCCATTCAAGAACACATCCACGCACTCCCCTACTGCAGCCAGCGCGGCGAACCCCCCGGTCAACAGGCAGCGCAGCGGCAGTTTGGCTACCGTTTCTTCATACACATAGCTGCGCAGGCGTGCCCCGCCGCGGCTCATGCGGGCCAGCGCCCACACCGCGCTGATGCCAGCCACCAGCGCCCCGGCATACGGCAGCAGTACATAAAACTGCTGCATGGCCCCCGGCGCGGGCACCATGCCCGCCGCCGCCAGCGCCGCCAGTGCCCCGCCGCACAGCGCCCACAGCAGGCCCCGCAGTTTGGCATACGGCATGCTGCCGGTATAGCGGCGGTAGCTGCCCTGGTACAGGTAGCTGCCGTTGACATCCCTGCGGAAGTCATTCAGGTATTCCCGCCCACGGCGGGTTTTCTTTTGCTGCATTATTCGATCCCCGTCAGGTCATAGCTGTCCAGCCACTGCTTGGCCGTTTCACACACGCCGCGCAGGCAGCTTTCCTCAAAGGGGCTGTCCAGACCGGCGTTTTTCAGCAGCTCAGTAAACACGCGGCTGCCGCCCTGGCGGGTGTATGCCATGTAGTGCTCCCACGCGTTGGCGCGGTCCTTTTGCAGCATGGCCCAGAACTGCAGGCTGACGGTCTGTGCCAGGCAGTAGTCAATATAATAGAAGGGGCTTTCGTAAATATGCTTCTGGCGCTGCCAGCCCTCACCCTCGCTGTAGAACGGGATCTCGCCATCCAGCTTCATCCACGGCATATAAATGCCCAGCAGTTCTTTCCAGGCGGCGTGGCGCTCGGCAGGGGTCAGGTCCGGCTTTTCATACACGATATGCTGGAAATGGTCCACCATGGTGCCATACGGGATAAAGGTCAGCGCACCGGCCAGGTGGCTGTACAGGAACTTGCGGGTATCCTTGCCAAAGAAGCCCTCCGCCCACGGCCAGGCAAAGAATTCCATCGACATGGAGTGGACTTCGCATCCTTCCATGCTGGGCCACACGGTGGAATACGGCACGCGGTCACGGTTTGTGTATGCGGCAAAGGCATGACCCGCTTCATGCGTGACCACCTCAACGTCATGCTGGGTGCCGTTGAAGTTGGCAAAAATGAACGGCACCTGATAATCCCACAGGCTGGTGCAGTAGCCGCCCGCCGCCTTGCCGGGGGTGGAAAGCACGTCCAGCAGCTCATTGTCCAGCATGGTGTTAAAGAAGACGCCGGTTTCAGGTGAAAGTTCCTCATAGAACTTTTTACCCTGGGCCAGAATGGCATCGGCATCGCCGCAGGGGGCGGGGTTGCCGGAACGGAACATCAGGGCATTATCGGCAAAGCTCATGGGGTACTGTTTGCCCAGGCGCTTGGCCTGCTCACGGTAGATGCTGTCCGCCAGCGGTACCAGATACTTGACCACGGCGGCACGGAACTTTTCTACATCCGCTTTGGTATAGCAGTTGCGGCCCATGCGGTAGTAGCCCAGGGTGGTGTAACCCTCGTACCCCAGCTTTTTGCCCATCTTATCCCGCAGGTGGGTCAGCTTGTCATAAATATCATCCAGCTGTTTCTGGTTGTCCTTATACCACTGGCCCTCGGCTTTCCAGGCGGCCAGGCGGCGGGCATCGTCCGGGTCATTCTTGAACGGGCTCAGCTGGGACAGAGTGTACACCCCGCCCTCAAACGGGATCTGTGCGCTGGCCAGCAGCTTGCCATACTGCTGGGTCAGCTCGTTTTCCTGCTGCAGTTCCTCCATGATATCAGGCGAGAATGCCTTGCGCTCAATTTCGGCGTTCACAAACATCAGGTCGCCGTATTCTTCGGCAAAGTCTTTGCGGTAGGGGCTTGCCAGCATGGCGGCGGTCCAGGAATCCTGCCACTGCTGGATCTGCGGCATGGCGCTGTTGGCAAATTCCATCTCTTCATCATAGAACTTATCCCGCGTATCAATGGTATGGCGCACGCTGGCCAGGGTGAACAGGGTATCCACATGCTTGTTCAGCACCTGCTCCTCCAAAAAAGCGGCGCGGGCAGCGGCATAGTCGGGGGCGTTCTGCAAACGCTCGGTCAGTGCGGCAAACTGTTCTTTCAGGGCGCTCATGTCCGGGCGCTCATAGGGCATTTCGGAAAATTTCATGGGTTCGTTCTCTCCTTATTCTACAGTTTTGTTCGTGACTTAGGGACATTATACCATGGCGCAAAAAATAAGACCAGCCCGAAAAAGGCTGGCCTTCCATGATTCTGTATGATTTTACATGCTATTCATAAATTATCGCACGCAGCGGCGGGGTGCTCTCCCCTGCCCCTTTGCCGTCAGCGCAGGGGTTGGCCTGCCTGCCATTCCGTCCGCCGAGCCTGATAAACCGCCAAGCGGCGGGCGGCAAGGGCATTTTTGCAGGCAGCTGCCCGGCGCTGCGCCTGCTGTTCAGTACGGGCGGCAGCGCGCTGCTGCGCGGTATTTTCCAGCCGGATTCCCCAGATGGTCAACTGACCGGCCAGCCATAGCATGGCGACGGCAAGCCCCTGCTCACAAGCTATTGTCTTCATTGCACACCTCCTGCCACCACTGGGCGAGCACCGGGGTTTCGACGCGGTTTGCATCGATCTGTGCGGTAATGCCGTCCAGCGTGCTGGCGCCAAAATCATCCGCGGCGGAAGTAAAATTGGATTTTTCACAGTATGGCACATGGGTGATCTTGTAATCCGGGGTGGCGTCATACTGCAAAGCCAGCGCTTTTGCCTGGCGCAGCAGGGCTTTGGTCTCGTTTTCGCTGTTTTTATCATTGGCCGCGGTGATGATGGCCTGCACGGTCAGCGCCATGGCCTGCATGCGGGTGCACAGGTTGGGGTGGCCCTGCCGGGTCAGCCCGCCGTAAACCTGCGCCTGCCATTCCACATAGCGGCGGGCGGATTCCACATCCCCCACGCCGAGGTAATATTCAATCGCCGGGCCCATGACCATCATCAGGTCCGAAACGGAGCGGAACACCGTGCGCCCCACATAGGTCATGGCTTCCTCCCGGCGGTCCATCTTGCATAGGATACCCGCGATCTGGCTGTCGTTGATGCCGCCCGCGTTGTGGTTCTTCAAAATTTCCAGCGCCTTTTCGCTCTGGCCCAGCTGGTCATAAATTTTGGCGCTCTCGCATTGAAGGACCTCCTCGCTGATGCAGGGATCGGTATTCTGTTCAAACAGCAGTATCTCCCGCTCCTGCAATTCCAGCGCACGGCGCAGCCAGGCGGCGTTGTTCTGTTCAAAGCCCGCCATATAATAGATATTTGCCGCAGCCCGCACAATGGCGAAATTATTATGGTAGCGCTGCAGGGCATTTTCGGCTTTGGCCGTGCCCGCCTGGTACTCTTTTTTCTGCTGTAAGGTGTGCAGCTCTTCCACTGTGCTCTGCACCGTGTGGCCGCCCAGCTGGTAACCCAGCAGGGCATCCACTGATGTACCGAACAGGTCTGCCAGCCCCATCAGGGTAATAAGATCGGGGCTGGTGGTGCCGTTCTCCCATTTGGACACTGCCCCCACTGTTACGCCAATCGCCTCGGCAAGGTTTTCCTGCGTCAGGCTGTGGGCTTTGCGCTGGGTGCGGATATTTTGTGCAAGCATCAGTTTCATGGTTTATGCCCTCCCTTGTGTGCTTCCAGCATACCACGGCGCGATGTGGCACACCATACCGTATTTCTCCATTCAGGAAAAATTTTATTTTACTTTCAGGAAAGTTTTATCCGCTTGCATCCCTATGGTATAATAAAGCTGCAATATTAAGGCAACACCGCACAATTCCCGCCTTACGGCTTAAGCACCGCTTCGGCGGCTGCGGCACGGCATCTGCGTTGCCAAAATGCTCGATAATGTCGGGTTGCGGTACCCGCATCGTGCTTCGGGGGCAAAAGCCCCTCGCACTCTGCGACCGCTGCCCCTGCTTCGGTTCGCTGTTTCCGCCACTGGCGGCGCTCACCTTTGCAGCATCCAGTATTATCTGCGCTTTTGGCTTAGCATCTGCCGCACCTCGCTCGCCGTATCAGCACTTAGAATTATGCGGTATTGCCTTAAATGAAAGGGATGGCACTACCATGACCAATGAAGTTTTGAATACCATGAAAACCCGCCGCAGCTGCCGCTGCTACCTGGACAAGATGCCGGAGCCGGAAACACTGAACGCCGTGCTGGAAGCCGGCACCTGGGCCCCCACCGGCATGGGCCGCCAGAGCCCGGTGATTGTCTGCATACAGAACAAGGCCGACCGCGATACTTTGAGCAAGATGAACGCCGCCGCGATGGGCGGCAATGGCGACCCGTTCTATGGTGCGCCCTGCGTTGCCGTTGTGCTGGTGGATAAAACCATCCCCACCTGTGTGGAGGACGGCAGCCTGGTGATGGGCAACATGCTGAACGCCGCCGAGAGCGTGGGGCTTTCCGCCTGCTGGATCCACCGCGCAAAGGAAATGTTTGAAACCGCCGAGGGCCAGGCCCTGCTGAAAAAGTGGGGTGTGCCCAATGCCGAAAACCTGCGCGGCGTGGGCAACTGCATCCTGGGATATGCTGCCGAAGGCGGCAAAAAGGCCCCTGCCCCGCGCAAAGAAAACTATGTGGTGTTTGTAAAGTGATGCAGAACGAGAAAAAGCTGGTTGTTTTGTTCCCCGGCTTTGGCTACGGGCCGGACAAACCGCTGCTGTATTATGCCGCCAAGGTTGCCCGCCGGCAGGGGTTGGACTGCATGGTGGTGCAGTACAGCCAGCTGTTCCCCCACGAGGAAACGCCGCAGGCCAGCGCCGCCAAAAGCTACCCCGGCGCCGCGCAGGACGCCATGACGCAGATTCCCGCCGGGTATGACCGGTACATCTGCATTGCCAAGAGCTTTGGCACGATGGTGGCCGCCGGTTGGGTAAAGGCCCACCTGGAATACCATGTGACCCTGCTGCAATTAACGCCCCTTGCGTGGGAGTATGCCCCGCTTTACGCCGGGATGCCCGCCTGGCACGCCACCGGCACTGCGGACCCGTTGGGCGGTGCCGCGCTGCGCCGTACTTTGGAGGATGACCCCGCCATCACTACCTATTTTGTGGAGGGCGGCAACCATTCACTGGACACGCCGGAGGATTACACCATTGGCCTTGAGGCGCTGAAAGACATTGTGAGAAAGTATGAAGAAGCGATGAGGTAAGTTAGGCGGGAGGAGTTTTCGTTTTTAATTAGGGCAATACCGCATAATTCTAAGTGCCGATACGGCGAGCGAGGTGTGGCAGCTGCTAAGCCAAAAGCGCAGATAATACTGGATGCTGCAAAGGTGAGCGCCGCCAGTGGCGGAAACAGCGAACCGAAGCAGGGGCAGCGGTCGCAGAGTGCGAGGGGCTTTTGCCCCCGAAGCACGATGCGGGTACCGCAACCCGACATTATCGAGCATTTTGGCAACGCAGATGCCGTGCCGCAGCCGCCGAAGCGGTGCTTAAGCCGTAAGGCGGGAATTGTGCGGTGTTGCCTTAGAAATGAGAAATTAGCAATTAGGAATTGGAGATAAGGCAGGGCCCGGTGCATGGTTTAAGATGCACCGGGCCTTGTGTTTGTTTTGAAAAGAATAATTAAAAAAGAATAATGGCCACATTTTTCGTGATGTGCCGCGATTCTATTCGTAGGGGCGTATATTGTGCGCCCGTCGCCTTGCGGGTGGGTGATAGGGTGAGATATCCGGCACGGCCCGTTATTAAAGTTTCTGCTTCCTTCTTTTCAAAGAAGGAACAAAAACCCCCATAAACTCATTCCACCTTCAAAATCGTCACGCTGACGGGGGCGAGTTCGATGGCATTGCGGCAGGCGGGGCCAAAAGGTTCGGCGGCGGCACGGGTACCATCGCACAGATAGCGCCAGCTCCCGGCAGGCAGGGCCGCCCACTGGCGGGTGCGCTCCGGGTTGTAATAAACCGCCAGCCGCCCTGGCAGGCTTTCGCCCCGGCGCTCCGGCACAAAGCCGATCAGCCACCCCGGCAGGGACAGAATGCAGGGTTCTGCATCCCCCGCCATACCGGAAAGCTCCGGATACGCCTTGCGGATTTCCAACAGTCCGTGATAATACTGCACCAGCTCCTCCAGCTGGGCGGCGCGCGTCCAATCCAGACGGTTCAGCTCCAGCGGGCCGCGGTAGGTGTTGTGGTCGCCATGCTTGGTGCGGGCAAACTCTTCGCCCCCCTGCATGAACGGCAGACCCTGGCAGGTCAGGTAAATACCCGCCGCCATGCGGTTCTGGGCCAGCAGGTCGGCATCCGGCGCGGCATAATCCCCGCGGCGGGCCACGCATTTCAGCTTATCCCACAGGGTATAGTTATCATGAGCCGAAACATACTGCACCACCTGGCCCGGCGCCTGGGGCATAAAATCCGCCTGGCCGCCGCGCCACGCTGGGATAGAATGCAGCACTTGATACCCACAGTGCATATCGCCGTTGATGTAGCCCGCGCTGCCCGCATTGAACACCCCGCCCTTGATGGCATCGCGGGTGTTATCGCAGAAAAATCCGATGCGGCTGTCCAGCAGGCCCGCCGCCTGTTTGTTGGCGGGGATCGCGCCGTGTTCCATGCGGGTGCTGCCGCCCTGCCACGGTTCACCGTACATGAGGATATCTTCGCCGCCGGGCAGGGCATCCAGTGCGGCGCGGATCGCGTTCATGGTTTCCACATCGTGCAGAGCCATCAGGTCAAAGCGGAACCCGTCAATATGGTACTCTTTGGCCCAGTACACACAGGAATCCACCAGATACTTGCGCACCATCGTGCGCTCGCTGGCAAGGTCACATCCGCAGCCGGAGCCGTTGGTCAGGCTTCCGTTTTCCCACCGGCGGTTCCAGTAGCCGGGCACCGTGCGTTCCAGCCAGCTGTAGGAATAATAGGTATGATTATACACCACATCCATCACCACGCCCAGCCCGGCGCTATGCAGGGCCTGGATCATAGCGCGGCATTCCCGCACGCGCACCTCGCCGTGGAACGCATCGGTGGCATAGCTGCCCTCCGGCAGGTTATAATTCAGCGGGTCATACCCCCAGTTGTAGTCCTCGCCGCTCACTTCGTCCACCGTGGCAAAGTCAAAAATAGGCTGTAGCTGCACATGGGTCACACCCAGCCGCTTGAGGTAGTTCAGCCCGGTGGGGTGTACGCCGTCCCCGTTCAGGGTGGTGCCGTCCACCGTAAAGCCCATAAACTTGCCGCGGTAAGCCTGCGGCACGCCGCTGGCCGGGTCGGCGGTAAAATCCGCCACATGCACCTCCCACACGCTGCGGGCATGGGCGGGGATAGCCGGGCGTTCATCCTTCTGCCAGCCGTCCGGCACGGCGGCGGCCTGGTTCAGCACCATGCTGCGGGTACCCCCTGCCCCGGCTGCGTGGGCGTAGGGGTCCGCTGTAACGGTGGAGGTTCCATCCGGGAACTGCAGCTCATACTGGTAATACTGCCCGGCCAGGTCACCCGCCAGTTCCAAGTACCAGGTGCCGCCCTCACTGCGCTGCATAGCCAGGGTGCCAAGGTCGGCAGCTTCCGGCTCTGCGTCCGTGCCCGTAGCAAAGCGGTGCAACGCCGCGCTGCATGCCGTGGGGGCCCACAGGCGGAATGCCGTAGCGCTGCTGCGCCACACTGCACCAAGGTCATTCCCGGCATAAACCGGCAGCTGAGATGCCTGTGTTTCGTTCATGGGGATTCCTCCTACTGATATACCACAAAAAAGGCACAGCCTTTGCGGCTATGCCCAAAATGCTTACGCTATAATTTTAACAGGTCTGGCCCGCCAGTGCAAGGCTGAAATCAGCCGCGGTTTTCCATCGGCAGGTAATCTCTGGTTGCCATAACACTTTTGTACGCGGGGCGAATGATTTTATCCACATTGACCAGCTCTTCCATGCGGTGGGCGCTCCAACCGACCACACGAGCCACAGCGAACATGGGGGTATACAGTTCCACGGGGATGCCCAGCATGTTGTAGACAAAGCCGGAATAGAAGTCCACGTTGGTGGAAACGCCTTTATAGATATGGCGCTTTTCGGCAATCACCTGCGGGGCCAGGCGCTCCACCGTATTATAAAAGTCAAAGTCCGCCTTGCGGCCCTTGGCCATGGCCAGCTGCTGCACAAAGCTTTTGAACACCACCGCGCGCGGGTCCGACAGAGAGTAGACCGCATGGCCCATGCCGTACACAAGGCCCTTATGGTCAAAGGCCTCTTTATCTACAATTTTGCCGATGTAGGCGCGCATTTCGTCCTCATCGGTCACATCGGAAACATGGGCGCGGATATCGTCCATCATCTCCATGACCTTGATGTTCGCGCCGCCGTGCTTGGGGCCCTTCAGGCTGGAAAGCGCCGCTGCAATGACCGAGTAGGTATCCGCCCCCGAAGAAGTGACCACGCGGGTGGTGAAAGTGGAGTTATTGCCGCCGCCGTGCTCCATGTGCAGCAGAAGAGCAATATCCAGAACATGGGCTTCCAGCGGGGTATACTGCTGGTCGGGGCGCAGCATCTGCAGCAGGTTTTCTGCCGCCGAAAGCTCCGGCCGCGGGCGGTGGATGTACATGCTGCCGTCATTCAGGTAGTAATTATAGGCATGGTAGCCATACACCGCCAGCATGGGGAAGACGCTGATCAGCTTGATGCACTGCTCCATCTGGGTCTGCAGGCTGTTATCCCCCACCGAATCGTCATAAGAAGCCAGGGTCAGCACGCTGCGGGTCAGGCTGTTCATCAGATCCTTGCTGGGGGCTTTCATGATAACGTCCCGCACAAAGTTGCTGGGCAGGGCACGGCATTTGGTCAGGCAGTCGGTAAATTCATGCAGCTGCTGTTCATTGGGCAGGTCGCCAAGCAGCAGCAGGTAGGCAACTTCCTCAAAGCCATAGCGCTTGCCGCGCAAACCACGGATCAGGTCATACACGTTATACCCGCGGTACCACAGCTTGCCATCGCAGGGGGTTTTAACGCCGTCACGCATTTCAAACGCATCAATGCGGGAAATATTGGTAATCCCGGCCAGCACACCGTTGCCGTCCTTATCGCGCAGGCCGCGCTTTACACCGAACTCATCAAACAGGTTCGGATCAATGGCATCGTTATGCACACACAGTTCTGTAAACAGCTTGGCTTCTTTTTCGATTGCCGCATACTCACCCATGGTTTGTCCTCCTTTTACTTTTGAGACTTATCGTTGCATTATACAATGTATTAGATTATTATACACCGTGTTCAACGTCAAAAGGTGAAAAAAGCGTTAATTTTAATTAGGGTGTATCTGAAAAGTCGAAAATTTAGTCTATTTCTACAAACACAGCCGGATTTTGCGTTAAAGAGTCTTGGAATCCACAAAGGATTCCTGCGGCTCTTTGCCTTAAATCCTGCTTGTGTTTGCGAAATATCCGTCATTTTCTTTGTTTTCAGATACACCTTAGCGAAATTATGTCGAACGGCAGCAAAAAGCCGCAAATGTACTAAAATAAAGAACATTCACGGCCATCTTAAAGCAATGTATAAATATCAGAATAATTATTCGTCGGAGACCTCGGAACCTGGTAGTTGCCCGCGGGCGACGGTGTGAAGTTCCGGGACATACCGGGCGCTGGCACCCCATCGGCATAGCCGCCGGGGCCTCACTCCGCATCATCCCGAAACTTTCCCCACCGCCCTTGGTTCAGCTCAAATTCCTAATTTCTCATTTCTAATCCCTAATTGAGATACCTCCTACTTCCTAACTCCTAACTTACGCTTGCAGTGCCTGCAATGCCGCCATCAGCGGGGGGATCAGCTGCTTTTTGCGGCTGACAACCCCGGGCAGCACAGCTTTGCCGTCCTTGGTTTCCACATGGAATGCGCTGCGCACAATTTCTTCCGCCTGCTGGCCGCAGAACAGCAGGTCTGTGGCCTGAGCACGCATATCGGTGCACATAAAGAACACCATGGGCACACCGGCCTGGGCCAGTGCTTCCGGCAAAAATGGCGTGATGAGCGCTTCTGCCGCCGAGCGGGAGTTGGAGGTCATGTAAATAGCCTGGCCAACGCCGAACTTGGCATCGCCGCGGCTGAATACCTTAAAGTCAGAGAAGAACACATCGTCCGCCGTGCGGCCCGTCAGGTCGGCGCCGGCTTCAAACATCTGCTCCGCATAGGTGGGGATCTCCTCGCCCGCGATCCTGGCCAGCTTTTCGGCAATGTGCTGGTCAAGCGGCGTGGAGGTAGGCGAACGGAACATCAGCGTGTCCGACAGAATAGCGGAAAGCAGCAGGCCTGCAATCTGGGGTGGGATCTCTACACCGTGCTCTTCATACATGCGGCTGATGATAGTAGCGGTGCAGCCAACCGGCTCGTTGCGGAAATACACCGGCCCGGCAGTTTCCAGTGCACCAAGACGGTGATGGTCGATGATCTCCAGAATCTCCGCCTGCTCCAGACCATCCACAGCCTGACCGCGCTCGTTGTGGTCCACCATAATGACCTGCTTGCGGTGCACGTTCAACAAATTACGGCGGCTGATGACACCGCAATATTTGCCATTGGCATCCAGGATGGGGAAATAGCGGTGGCGCACATTGGCCATGACCTTGCGGGCGTCTTCCACTGCAGTATTCACGCTGAATTCCAACAGGTTCTTGCTGCGCATAAAGTGGCGCACCGGGGCGGCGGTGGAAATCAGGCGGGCGGCGGCGTACGTATCAAACGGGGTGGTAATGACAATGCATCCTTTTTCCTGTGCGCGGGCCAAAATAGTACGCGGCACAGCAGAGCCGCAGCAGACAACAATGGCACCGGCACCACAGTCAACGGCGCACATCTGCACTTCGTACCGGTTGGACACCAGCACAATATCGCCGGGGTTCACGGCACCATCCATAATTTCCGGGCTGGTGCCAATAAAAATGCGGCCGGAGGTAATGCAGGCATCGGGGTCGCCCAGCAGCATTTCGCCTTCCAGGGTGCTGAGCACGTTTTTGTAGCTCGTCTTGGATTTTGCCAGAACCTCAGTATCAAATAGGTCCATATTGGCATTGGCAATGTCCTTAACGGTGATCAGGCCCAGCAGTTCTTTATTCTCGTCAATGGCGCACAAGGTATCGATCTCGGTGTCGCGCATCATGCTCCATGCGGCGCGGATGCTCATTTCCTTATCAATGCCGGGCTGCTCGCGGATGTCGATGTCCTTCACCTGGGGGCTGACGTCGGTACACAGGCGCGGCGGCTCCACCCCAAAATGCTTGAGCACAAAGGCGGTTTCGCGGTTGATCTGCCCGGCACGGCGGGCTTCGTACACAGCATCCCCCAGCTGGTTTTTCAGGTAGGTATAGGCCAGCGCAGAGCAGATAGAGTCTGTATCCGGGTTGCGGTGACCAATGATGTTGACCTTACGGCGTGTCTTTGGCATAGTTCTTCCCTTTCCCAATCAATGCAAGGGGTATATGCAGCGGCCTTTTCCCTCTTTTGGGTTATTTACCGCAAACCATGTTGTTGGTAGAATAACCAGAAAACCGCGCAATTCCCCACGATTATTTTTAATTATACCATAAGAAAAAACAATTTACGATTCTTGACAATTTCATCATGGTGCCGTACAATATAGTATAAGTGTGTTGCAGTTGGGATGTTAGCCCCTGCCGCAACCTATGTTCGTGCACCAAACCCCAGATTTTGAAAGTATAAAGAGGTATCGTAGGTTATGATCCAAGAAAATCTTCGCAATATTGCCATTATCGCCCACGTTGACCATGGCAAGACCACCCTCGTGGATCAGATGCTGAAGCAGTCCGGCGCATTCCGCTCCAATCAGCAGGTTGCTGAGCGCGTGATGGACTCCGGCGCCATCGAGCGTGAACGCGGCATCACCATCCTGGCAAAGAACTGCTCCTGCGTCTATAACGGCGTCAAGATCAACATTGTTGACACCCCGGGCCACGCCGACTTTGGCGGCGAGGTAGAACGCGTGCTGAAAATGGTCAACGGCGTTCTGCTGCTGGTTGACGCAGCCGAAGGCTGCATGCCCCAGACCCGTTTTGTTCTGCAGAAAGCTTTACAGCAAAATCTGTCCCTGGTCATTGCCGTCAACAAGATCGACCGTCCCGACGCCCGCATTAAGGAAGTTATTGACGAGATCCTGGAGCTGCTGATGGATCTGGGCGCTACCGACGAGCAGCTGGACAGCCCGATGGTGTTCTGCTCCGGCCGTAACGGCACCGCCAGCTATGATTGGACCCACCCCGAAAACGGCACCGACCTGAAGCCGCTGTTTGATACCATCCTGAAGTACGTTACCCCGCCGGAGGGTGAACCCGAAGCCCCGATGCAGATGCTGGTTTCCAGCGTGGACTACAACGACTTTGTGGGCCGCATGGGCGTTGGCCGCGTGCAGAACGGTATCATCAAGGTTGGCCAGGCTGTTCAGGTTTGCGACTGGCACAACCCCGACCTGCACATGACCGGCCGCATCACCAAGCTGTTTGACTTTAAGGCAAACGGCCGCGAGCCCATTGAGCAGGCCGCTGCCGGTGATATTGTTGCCTTTGCCGGTCTGCCCGATATTTCCATCGGCAACACCGTGTGTGACCCCAGCAAGGTTGAGCCGTTGCCCTTTGTTAAGATCAACGATCCTACCGTTGAGATGACCTTCTCCGTCAACGATTCCCCGTTTGCCGGCAAGGAAGGCAAGTACGTCACCAGCCGCCAGATCCGTGACCGCCTGCAGCGCGAGCTGCTGAAGGACGTTGCCCTGCGTGTGGAAGATTCCGCCACCAACGATTCCTTCCGCGTAATGGGCCGTGGCGAAATGCACCTGTCCATCCTGATTGAGACCATGCGCCGCGAAGGTTACGAGCTGCAGGTCAGCCCCCCGCATGTTCTGACCCATGAGGAGAACGGCAAGACCATGGAGCCCATGGAGCGCGTTGTGATTGACGTGCCGGAAACCTATCAGGGCAACGTTATGACCGCTCTGGGCGCCCGCAAGGCCATCCTGATGAACATGCAGATGATGAACAACCGTTCCCGTCTGGAGTTCCGTATGCCCAGCCGCGGCCTGTTTGGCTACCGCAGCCAGTTCCTGACCGACACCCACGGCGAAGGCATCATGAACACCATTTTTGATGGTTACGAAGAATGGTGCGGCCCCATTGCCACCCGTTCCACCGGCTCCCTGATCAGCTTTGATACCGGCGATGCCGTCACTTACGGTCTGTTCAACGCCCAGCAGCGCGGCACCCTGATTGTGACCGCAGGCGAAAAGGTTTACGAGGGCGAAGTTGTTGGCTACACCCCGACCGGTGAGGACATCACCGTCAACGTGTGCAAGACCAAGCACCTGACCAACACCCGTGCATCCGGCAGTGACGATGCTCTGCGCCTGATCCCCGTGACCAAGTTCAGCCTGGAAGGCTGCCTGGAATTCCTGGCACCGGACGAGCTGCTGGAAGTTACTCCGGAGAACCTGCGCATCCGCAAGCGCATCCTGGACCACGACCTGCGCATGAAGGCCACCAGCAAAAAGAACAAGGGTTGATTTTAAGTTTGCCTTTCCAGCCTTTTTGAAAAAAGGCTTTGGCGAAAAACTTTAATCGGCTTCGCATAGAATAATAAAGATCCCGGCATGATTTTGGAATGAAAATCGTGCCGGGATCTTTGGTTTTATTATATTATATTGGGATGTGTATGCCCCCCGCCCAAAATAAGCAACGCATTCTTTCAAATGTTCCTCACCGGACAAACACTCCGGGGCGATGCAAGCATCATCCCCTGCAAATATTTTTTAGGGCAATACCGCATAATTCTAAGTGCCGATACGGCGAGCGAGGTGCGGC
>ERZ832317.2416-NODE-2416-length-21537-cov-4.101853_pt1 | contig 21537 bp, 23 predicted proteins | sample MGYA00519695_ERZ832317 | MGnify/ENA primary metagenome ERZ832317 (study PRJEB31850, sample SAMEA3708726) | human gut metagenome | biome: human gut; feature: human-associated habitat; material: faeces | place: China | collected 2014 ...
TGCGAGATTATTTGACAGAATCGGAAAATATGAAGCAACTGATTCAATTTGTAGAAGATGATTTGTTGGATGAGCTACAGCAAGAATTTTCAGACCTCAGAATGCCACGGCGAAAAACGTTGGTTAAAGTACTAGAACAAGCATTTGCACAGTATAAAATCCCGTTTGTATTTATCATTGATGAATGGGATTGTATTTTTCGAGTACATAAAAGTGATGCTGCATCGCAGAAAGATTATCTGGACTTTTTACGGAACTTGTTAAAGGACAAAAGCTACATTGCCCTCGCCTATATGATCGGCATCTTACCCATCAAGAAATATGGGGAACACTCTGCAATCAATGTGTTCTATGAGTATTCCATGACCGATGCCTCCCCAATCGAAGAATTTACATGCTTTACAGAACAGGAAGTGCGGCAAGAATTTATCAATTCGATTGAAGATGGCGGATGGGAACCAGTCGTACAGGCAATTCATTCTTCCGAAAAGTTATTGCAGGCTACACTTTCTGGTGACGAAGAAACTGTTGCAAAACTGATCGAACAAGCATATCAAGCAAATGTATCTATTTTGAAATACAACAATGAAAACGCATTGTCTTGTGTGATTTCCTTGGCATACTACTCTGCTCAGAAGAACTATACCCTGCATCGAGAAATGCCAGCCGGAAAGGGTTTTGCAGATATTGTGTTTGAGCCAAATCGAAATTGTAATCTGCCTGCTCTGATTGTTGATCGGCAGAGGTCATTAATAATGCTGTATCTTTTACAGGGTATTCCTCATATCGCCCCAATGACGGATTTTCGTCTTTCTCTGCGATGCAATAAAATCGTTCAATAAATGCTTTTAGTTTCGCAGAGATTGTCCAAAATAACAGTGGAGAAGCAAATACGATGAGATCAGCTGCCTTTATTTTAGGGACAAGTTCAGAAAAGCCGTCTTTCTGTATACACGGTTTTCCATATTGGCAGGCATTACACCCCATGCAACCTTTCACTTCAACCTGATTCAAAGATACAAGTTCAATCTCGTGCCCTGCATCAACAGCACCTTGAATGAAGGCATCTGCCAATTGTCTGGTATTTCCTTTTTGGCGACCGCCACCTAATACGACCAATATTCTTTTCATGGATTCTCCTCTTTTGTAAACTGAAAGTTGATAAAATACGCTTACTTAATAAAGTTTCTGATCTCTTGGCTTATTTCTTCATATTTGTAGTCATGAACATAATGAGGACAATCCAGTTCGATATAGCTTACATTATCATGATCCGAGATATATTTTTCAGGAATACTTCTCCAATTTTCTTTTGTAAAACTTGTACCGCCTGAACCATTAGAAATAAACAATAACATTGGCACTTGCGGAATGCCATTTTCATTCACAATATTCGCATTATCTTTTACGACTTTGGCTTCATCTATCATGGTTTCAGTCGCTGTTCTTTGATAGAATACTGCTCTGTAAATCTCTTTTTCTTTTTCAGACAGCGTTCCATATTTGATAGCATCGCTTTCTGCAAGGCTTGGTATCCACCTTGTGATTCCCAAAGCAGCCCCATAATGTCCCAACTTCATCATAGGAATACTTATATCCATTTCATCGTAATAAGCCGGTACAGCCATATCTAAACCGACAATTGCTTCCACCTCATCAGGATATTTCTGTGCCCAGTATAAAGCCTCCAATCCAGATAATGAATGCGGACAGAGCACATATGGATCTTGTATTCCTGCTTTATCAAGTGCCATTCTTGTTTCGCTTAATATTGTATCAATATCTCTTTTTTCCTCTACAATATCGCTAAATCCGTAACCAAACTTTTCTACTACAACAATTTTATACTCACCGCTTAAAAGCGAATAAAGCGACTTAAAGTCCAATATTGGTGAGCAGGTTCCGCCCCCTGACATAAATACAAGTGTTTTATCCCCCTCACCCTCTGTGTATATGCTCATATTGTGACCGTTTACTTCTACAAGTTCACCTAAAGGAACAAGTAGTTCTTTTTCTTTTGAACTGCATATTTTATGGTGGGCAAAAGATATTACCATAAGTAATATAATAATTGTAGCAGTTATCAATATAATTTTTAATAATTTACGTAACGACATTTTTGCTCTATACATCCTGCTCAAAACTGTTACCTCGTTCAAATTGATTCATACGTCTAAAACTCTGTGTTCTGTTTTCCCCATTATACCACATTCCAAACCGAAAAACAAGAATTGATTCTACAAAAAACAACAGGAGAGTCATCCAAGCCCTCCTGTTGCCCTTTTCATTCATCAAAACAAATCTGACATACTATTCATCACATCCCGCATATGGTCAAGGGAAGTATGACAATACAAGTCCATGGTAATCTGCACTTGACTATGTCCCAAAATATCGCTGAACGTTTTCACATTTACGCCACGTTCAATGGTACGGGTGGCAAACGTATGCCGCAAAGCATGGAAATTCACATGATCGATTCCGGCAACTTGCAACAACATCCCGCATATGACTCGGCTCTACACAGCCACCTGTAGGTGATGCAAAGAGGTAATCATTATCCGTATAACAACCGCAACACATAGCTTTTTCCTGATCTTGAATTCTCACCTTGTATTCCATAAGCTTTGCAAATACGTTTCTTGGAATGGGGATCTCTCGGAAGCCGCTCTGCGTTTTCACAGATGCTTCCATGATATGTGTGCAGTGCCCATACGAAAGATCGTCATCCCGTTCTGCCTGACTCTTTTTGATTCGCTGCAAGGTACGGCTAATTTTCACTGTCTGCTTCTGAAAGTTGATGTCCGACCATTTGAGGGCACAGAGTTCTCCAATTCGAAGTCCGGTGGCAAGGTCAAAAAGAATTGCCATGCCCAAACGATGCATTCCAATAACTGACAGCAACTGGCGTTCTTCTTCCAGCGATAGAACACGCATTTCATTTTGTTCTCTGCGTGGCAGTGTCGTGCCATCTGTTGGATTGACTGCAATCATACCATTGATACGAGCTTGCTCCATCGCCTGATGGAACATATTGTGCATATTTCGCAAAGTCTTAGGAGATAAACCGCCGCCTTTCTTGCTACCGGACTGGAATTTCTGATTGTAAAATTCCTGTACCATCGGCGTAGTGATTTGTTGGATGGGATAACCACCAAGGGCAGGATTGATATGATTATAAATGTACCCCTCATAGCTGATATATGTAGATGGTTTAATGGCATTCTTCGCATAGGTTTGCAGCCATTGTGTCATCCAGTCACTGAGCAGGTACTGAGAGGGGGCAATGTATGTACCAGATTGCTTCTTCACCAAAATATCCCGTATTTTGTCTGCTACTTCTTTTCGAGTTTTACCGTAGACAGAACGCTGGATTTGCTTTCCAGCATCATTGTAACCGTTGTATCCGCACTTCGGAGAATGGCATTTTTCGCTTTACGATAAACATCAGAATCTTTGTCGATGCCATCCATAGTCAGGATAGCGATATTTCCGTAGTCACCTAAATTAGCAGAATCCATGCCACTCTGAACACCGATTGATTCCACAGCTGTCAGATATTTTTCTTCACCAGTTGCTCGCCACATCTGTGCTGCTGCCCAATAGCGTTCGTCTCGGTCAGAGTTGTCACCATACTCTCCGGTGACAATGTCAGATTCGGATTCTCTGCTAAGAAATCCCATGCCTTTTCTCCGGCATCCAAACACTGCTTGGCAAAATCGGCATCAATTTCTTGATAAAATTCATACACCAATGCCATAGTACCGCAAAAATCTGCCGTTGCTGAGGACAGTATTTTTTCACTTTGTCGTTTCTCTGCGAATCAGAACGGGGGTAAGCACTTTGTGAATGGGTGCGGAAAGCGGCTTTGGTCTGCGTTTCTTTCGTTCGTTAATTTGCTGTGAAAGCAATTCTACTGCTTCCTGTGCGATTTTGTCCATCTGCTGACCCACTGTAGTAATTGGAATAACAGCTTCTCTCGAAACAGGAGAGTTGTCGAAACCAACAATTTTATATCGTTCCGGCAACATCCCATATTTCCGAATCATACAGTTCAGTAAAATGTTAGCATGCGTATCATTTGGCATAAAAATTCCCACTTTTTTCTCTGAATATGCTTCTTCGATTTCCTGCAACAGCTTTGCAATTTCAACATTGTTTTCCTCAAAGCTGGCACCAAAATCCCGAATTAGGATGCGATGTTTAAATCCATTTGCCTTACAGAAATCCTGAAATCCTTGGATTCTGCCATAAGCTGGAATGTTGCTTGGAAAATTTGCATTGGCATGAATCAGAATGTCGCAACCGCTTTTGGCGAGAATGGTTGCTGCCTGCATGCCTCCCATGTAGTTATCTGTGTTGACACTGCACACATATTCGTCTTCCCGTTCAATCGTTACAATGGGAATATGATATTCTGACAATTCTTTAGAAGAAAGCGTATGGCTCAAGATAATCAATCCCTCTGTTTTGTAAGCAAGAAGTTCCTGAATGTACTGCCGTTCGACCTCTGCATCTTCGTTTCCGGCAAATACGATGAACTTATAGCCATACTTTTCATAAGTAGATATGATATGATCCAGCATATCCGAATAATAATGCATGTATAAATTCGGGATGATTACCCCTACCATCTCTGTTTTTCCGTTTGCCATCACTCTTGCCAGTTTATTTTCCTTGTAATTTAATATTTCCAAGGCATTGGCAATCTTCTCTTGATTTTCCACCGTGATAGAATCCGGATTATTAAAATATCTGGAAATCGTTGTTTTTGAAAATCCGGTATATGCTGCAATATCTGCAAACGTCACATTTTTTTTCGCCATTTTTCTGCCTCCTATTTTTATCTTCATTATAACACAGAACCATTCTGGAATCAACAAAAGAATTAGTAAAGTAACTGGTTTTGTAGAATTGCACAAAACATTTTCATTATTTTTAGAAATTGCTACAAAAATCGGAAAAATGCTTGACAATCCCCTGCTCCTATGGTATGATGTAATTAGTAAAGTAACCGGTTACTTAACAAGGAACGGAGGAAAACAGGAATGAAAAAGCTACCAATCTTTTTGACAGCTCTTTCCATACTGACAAGCACAGTTTCATTGACAGGATGCAGTAAAACTGTGAAACCTGGCGATGTGCAGGGCTATGATGAGGGAGAGCAGTACATCAGTATGTGGGTACATACCATTGAGGACACACCAGAGGGAGAAGCCTATAAAAAATCGGTGGAACATTTCAATGAAAAGTATGACGGCACTTACTTCGCAGACATTGAATTTATTCCGAGAAATGACAGTGGCGGCGGTTATTCGGATAAAATCAACGCCTCAGTTATGTCGGGAGACCTTCCCGATGTCATCACTGTAGACGGGCCAAATATCTCTGCTTATGCAGCAAACGGCATCATTCAGCCGCTTGCCGAACTGAGCGAGGAAGAAAAATCGGCTTATCTGGATTCGATTCTGGATCAGGGAACGATAGATGACAAACTATATGCATTAGGTGCAATGGAATCCAGCGTAGGTCTTTATTATAACAAGGCAATCTTAGAAGAAGCTGGCATTGCAGTGACAGACAAGGATCATCCTTGGACGTTCTCGGAATTTTTGGATATTTTGGAACAGCTGAAACCAATCATGGACAGCAAAAACGGGTATCCCTTGGACATGACCTTTCCAGTCGGTGAATCCAGCATTTATTATTATGCTCCATTCATCTGGTCAAACGGCGGTGACCTTATCAGCGAGGACGGACTGACCGCAGACGGATATTTCAACTCGGACAAAAACGCAGCCGTATTCCAGTACTTCCGAGGACTGGTGGAAAACAAATATATGTCTGCAACCCCGATTGAAAACTTATTTGAAAGCGGACGTGCAGCATTTAAGTTTGACGGTGCTTGGGAAGTCAATACCATCTATCAAAGCTACAGCGATATTGACCTTGGTGTTGCACCGTATATTGTCAGTGACAACTGGGACGGAGGCAGATATACTCCAACTGGTTCGTGGGCATATGCGGCGACTACCAAAACCGAACACATCGAAGCAGCTACAGAATTGGTAAAATGGATGAGTGGCGTGGACAGTGGTATCCTTCTCTATGAAAATACAAAAAGTATGCCTTCCACTTATGCAGCATATGACCAAATTACCACTTTTGAAGAGGATGAAAATTATAAGGCTCTTTATGAACAATTGAGAGATTATGGTCACCCCAGACCAAAAACCCCTGTTTATCCGCAGGTCAGCACATCATTCCAGCAAGTTTTAGAGGACGTTGGATTGAGCGGCAAAGATGTGCAAACAGAAATGGATCAATCTGTAGAAAGGATTAACGCAAAGCTTGAGCGTTACACAAGATAACATGAAAAAGAAATCAAATTCCATTCTCGGGATGTCTTTTTTTGGACCCGCACTGGTTCTGATGACGGTGTTCCTGTTCATTCCGATGATACTCACTCTGATTTACAGCTTTACCGATTATTTTGCATTGAATCCAAAGCTGACACACTTCATAGGACTGGAAAACTTCAAAAACATCTTCAAAGATGATCTGTTTACTACCGCTTTTGGAAACACCATCAAATTCGTGTTGATCATTGTTCCCCTGCAAACACTGGGAGCATTGGGATTGGCATTGCTCATCAACAAGGTCACAGTTTGTAAGAAATACTTCAAGGTTGCATTTTTCATCCCAGTGGTCATGTCCTTGGCGGTCGTTTCAAACCTCTGGATGCAAATTTATAGCCCAGAAGGCATTCTAAACACCATTCTCTCCAACTTTGGCATTGATGCACAGCCGTTTATTTACGGAGCCAATCAGGCACTCCCCTCCATTGCACTGATGAGTGTCTGGCAAGGTGTTGGCTATCAGATGATTATTTTTCTGGGTGGCTTGCAGGCAATCAATCCGGCACTCTATGAAGCTGCGGAAATGGATCATGCCAGTGCCTGGAGCAAATTTAAGAATATCACACTGCCGGAACTGAAACCGCTTTGTGTATTTGTCTTTATCACGGTGACCATCGGAGCATTCCGTATGATTGTACAGCCAATGGTAATGACTGGCGGCGGACCTTCTCACTCAACCTATACGATTGTCTATGATATTTACGAAACAGGCACAGTAAACTGGGAAATTGGTCTTGCTTCGGCAATGGCAATTGTCTTCACCGTATTTGTTGTCATTCTTACCATCATTCAAACACTTCTGACAAAGGATAAGGAGGAAAAACATGAAAACAAAAAAGCAAAGAATCATTAACGGTATTTTTGTTGCCGTCATGTTGGTGTTATCCCTGTTTTTCCTGTTTCCAGTTATTTGGATGATTGCAAACTCCTTCAAACAGGATGCAGCCATTACCGCAGATATGAACTCTGTTCGTGCATTCGTTCCACCTGCTCCGGGAAAAGGGTTTTTCGATAACTACAAGGAAATCTTATTCAATACCAGCTTTCTCCGCTATATGTTGAATACCCTATTCTATGCTGCCATTTTGATTGTTGCAGGTGTCATTGTCAATGGATTAGCAGGATACGCTCTTGCAAAAATCAAGTTTCCATTTCGTGACAGATGGCTGGCAATTATCATGATGCTGATGATTATTCCAACAGAAACCATTATCACCATCAACTTTATGTTTGTTTCCAAAATGGGACTGCTGAATACCGTTTTTGGCTATGTCCTCCCGATGATTGTCAACCCGTTTAATATTTTCCTGTTCCGACAAGTTTTTGTCAGTCTGCCCGATGATGTCTGGGAGGCTGCACAGTTGGATCACTGCAATCCGGTCAAATATTTCTTTACAATGGTGTTGCCAATGTCCAAAACAGTTGTTGCAACAGTCAGCGTTTTCACATTTCTAAATGTATGGAATGACTACCTCTGGCCATCTCTGGTGTTCACATCCAGCGATCTTTTGACGGCTCAAATCGGTTTAAATTCCATCACATCCAACGACAATACCACGATGGGACAGACACTTGCTGTCATTACCTTGATTACGATTCCGGTTATTATCATCTATGCCCTTTTCTCCAAGCAGATTGTAGAGGGTGTTGTTTCCACAGGTTCCAAGGAGGGTTAACTTATGAGCTTTATTGAAATGAAAAACATCTGCAAGAAATATGCAGGTGCAGAGAAAAATTCCGTAACCGATTTCAACCTTTCCATCGAAGAGGGCGAATTCATTGCCTTTGTTGGCCCTTCCGGCTGCGGAAAATCGACCACACTTCGTATGATTGCCGGATTTGAAGAAATCACCAGCGGCGACTTCTACATTGACGGAAAACGCATGAATACCGTTTTGCCGAGAGATCGTGGAATTTCTATGGTGTTCCAGAATTATGCACTCTATCCGCACATGACCGTGGAAAAGAATATTTCCTATGGCTTGAAAAATATGAAAGTTCCAGCAGACGAAATCAAGAAAAAAGTGGACTGGGCAATCGAGATTCTGGGACTTTCGGAATATCGTTATCGGAAGCCAAAGAATCTTTCCGGCGGACAGCGGCAGAGAGTCGCACTGGGGCGTGCAATTGTCAAAAATCAGAAACTGTTTCTGATGGATGAACCGCTTTCCAACTTGGATGCGAAATTGAGAGTCAGCATGAGAAGCGAAATCAGCAAGCTGCACCGTCAGCTGGGCAGCACTACGATTTATGTGACACATGATCAGGTGGAAGCAATGACGATGGCAGACCGCATTGTTATTATGAAAGACGGCGTGATTCAGCAGGTGGGCAAGCCAATGGACTTGTATGAACATCCGGCAAACAAGTTTGTGGCTGGGTTTATCGGTTCGCCGCAGATGAATTTCTATGCAGTAAAAGTGACTGGAACTACCATGACTTTCTCCGATGGGAATAAGATGCACTTGCCGGAATCTGTGGTATCGAAACTGAACGGCAGACAGGGTGCATTCATTCTCGGCATTCGTGGTGAGGACATCAAGCTGGATCCGCAAAATCTGGATCTATACAAGAACAATATCATGTCTGCAACCGTGGACAGTGTAGAAGTTATGGGAAATGAGAATAATCTGTACTTTAACTTTGGTGGCACTGGTTCCGTTGCAAGAGTGTCTAAGTATGAAATCAGCAAACCTGGCGATACCATTGATTTTACCTTTGTTCCGTCCAGAATGCACTTCTTTGATACACAAACCGAAGAAAGCCTTTTCTAATAGGAGGATATGATTATGATGCAGGACATTCATTTTAAAGCTCCAAATTGCTGGATCAATGACCCAAACGGATTTATCTGGTACAAGGGACAATATCACTTGTTTTATCAATGTTTTCCCTATGCTCCGCAATGGGGCAGAATGCACTGGGGACACGCTGTCAGCAAAGATTTGGTAAACTGGGAGGAAAAAGGCATTGCCCTGTATCCGACCAAAACAGATGACCGCAGCGGCTGTTTTTCCGGAAGTGCTGTGGAACAGGATGGGACACTCTACTTATTTTATACAGGTGTCAATTATTTGGAGGAAAATCCAGAAGACATTAATCAGTGCCAAAACGACCAGTTTCTTGCTGCACAACTGATGATTGCTTCCGATGACGGTATGACGTTCGATAATGTCAAAAGAAAAAAGACCGTCATTCCACCCATTGCAGAAGAAGCCATTGGCAGCAAGACCCACACCCGTGACCCGAAAGTTTGGCGTGGAAAAGATGCATGGTATCTGGTTCTGGGAAGTTCCGTTGACCACAAGGGCAGACTGCTGATTTATAAGAGCAGTGATTTGCAGAATTGGACATATCTCAGTCACGTGGAAAAGGACAACTTTGGCTGGATGTGGGAGTGTCCAGACTATTTCGAGATGGATGGCAAGGGCATTACAGTATTCTCTCCGATGGCGTTGCTGAATGATGGAAAAGCATATGATTCCGCAGCGATTTGTCTGTTTTCTACTTTCGAGGAATCGACTGGAACGATGCAGCTTGCAGAGGATTATCAGTTTTTGGACTACGGACTGGATCTCTATGCCCCACAGAGTACAACGGATGAAGACGGAAACCGTATTGTGATTGCATGGATGAGAATGCCACAGGCAGTAGACGGGAAATGGAACGGCATGATGTGTATTCCAAGAGTGGTTTCTGTGAAGAATCAACAGATTTATTTTCAGCCCCATCCGCATATCCGAAACGCATTTGTGAAAGAGATTTCCTCTCCAGAGCAAGCTGGCAAGTCTGGCTATCTGGTAAAAACAACACTTGAAAATGGCGAATGCATCAATATTGGCGGATACCAGATTTGGAGAAAGCAAAACAAGCTTTTCACTGACCGCTCTGCTGTATTTGTGAAAGATGACAATTATCGGCTGACTGCAGAAACGCCAGTCCTCAAGGACGGCTGTGAACTGGAAATTTATGTGGATTCCAATTTGATTGAAGTCTATGCCAATCAGGGCGAAGCTGTGATTAGCAGCGTGGTATATGGGTTATCAAATCGCATTGATGGCGAAGCCTATACGTTGTATACAACAGGGTGAGGAAAATGCAATGAAAAACTATGATGTAACAGCTTTGGGTGAACTGTTGATTGATTTTACTGAAAGTGGAATCAGTTCACAGGGGAATCCCCTACTGGAAGCAAATCCAGGTGGTGCTCCTTGCAATGTGCTTGCCATGCTTTCTAAGCTGGGAAAACGAACTGCATTCATTGGAAAAGTCGGAGCAGATATGTTCGGCAGACAGCTTGCAGAAACCATAAACGAGGTTGGCATTTGTACAGACGGACTCGTGACAGATGCGAGCGTTCCAACGACGCTTGCCTTTGTGCATACCTTTGCAGATGGCGAACGGGAGTTCAGTTTTATTCGCAATCCGGGTGCAGATATGATGCTGAGCAAGCAGGAAGTGCGTACAGATTTGATTCGGGATTCCAAAATTTTTCACTTTGGCACGCTTTCCTCGACCCATGCAGGCGTTCGGGAAGCCACCAGATTTGCTATAGATACTGCAATCGAAAGCGGAGCGATGCTTTCCTTTGACCCGAATTTGCGGGAACCGCTTTGGAAAAATCTTGAAGATGCAAAAACAGAAATTGAATATGGATTTTCAAAATGCAATCTTCTGAAAATCTCAGATAATGAGGTGGAGTTTCTGTTCGGGCATTCGGACTATGACCGGGCAGCAAGGGAACTCTTGGAAAAGTATCCGCAGATACAATTGATTTGTATTACTCTTGGTGGCAATGGAAGCTGTGCTTATACCAGAAATGCAATCGCAAAAGCACCGGTCTATGACGTGAAACCAGTGGAGAAAACTGGTGCAGGAGATACATTTTTCGGTTGTGTACTGAACTATGTGCTGGAGCATGAAGCAGACAATCTCACGAAAGAGCAGCTTTTGGAACTGCTGCATTTTGCAAATGCCGGAGCATCACTAATAACGATGAGAAAGGGTGCATTAAAGGTGATGCCGAATCGGCAGGAAATACAGAGCTTGATGAACGCAGAAATCGTTTCAAAAGCATAAGAAGCCTAAAAGCACGTTACTTTTACATCCATCGGTGTGGAAAGTGATGTGCTTTTTGTATTATCATTTTTATTGATATCCTAATGGTACAGTAAAGCGGATTGCTTTCTTACTGTATATAAAAATAACCATACTAAGATTCTATGATTGTAATCACAGTTGATGACTACTCTTGTCAGTGTTTCTGATGCGGTCATGCTTGGAATTTTAAGCCGAGATGCTTTGTCCGCAGTTTCTCTTGCAGGACAGGTACAGTTTGTATATTCTTTATTTTTATTCGCAGCAATGCAAGGTGTTTCTATTTTCGCTGCCCAGTATTGGAGTAATGGAAACTATACTGCTGTTGATAAAATACTGGGAATCGGCTTGAAAATGTCTGTTTTGCTTTCGCTGTCTTTTACGATTGGTGCGATATTCCTGCCAGTGCCTTTTATGCACATATTTGCTTCTGATTCTGTTCTGATCGATTTGGGAGCAGACTATCTTCGTGTGGTTGGCATCCCCTATTTTTTACAAAGTATTTCTCAAATTTATTTGGTTATCATGAAAAACAGCGAACTTGCTTCACGGTGTGCGGCAATCAGCGGAACTTCTGTTGTGGTAAATATTGTTCTGAATGCTGTTTTCATCTTTGCATTTCACATGGGCGTTACTGGTGCAGCACTTGCCACGCTTATTTCAAAAGTAATAGAACTAATTTGGACACTGCTGATCATGGTTCGAAAGGGTCATATCAAAATTCGCATTTCCTATGTAATTCGGAATGATAAAATGCTGGCAGCAGATTTTTGGAAGTACACGCTGCCGATTCTCGGCGATGAAATCGCATGGGGCATCGGATTCACAATGTATACTGTCATCATGGGACATTTAGGAAGCGATGCCGCTGCTGCAAATTCCATTGCAAATATCATAAAAAATCTTGCAATCTGTTTTTGTACCGGAATTGCCAGTGCAAGCGGCATTATGATAAGCGGACAACTGGGACTGGGAAATCTGAAAAAAGCAAAAGCATACGGTTCTTGTTTTGTAAAACTATCCATATGGAGTGGCGTTGCCTCTGGAATTATCATTCTCTGTGTGATCCCGTTTGTGAAACATTTTTCCACACTCACAGCTACTGCACAGGAATATTTGAAAATTATGCTTGTGGTATGTTCATATTATATTGTCGGAAAATCTGTGAATACCACCGTTTTCTCTGGAATTTTTTCGTCCGGTGGAGACTCGAAGTTTGGGTTGATTTGTAACACAATTACAATGTGGGCCATAGTTGTGCCAATTGGATTGAGCAGTGCATTTGTTCTGAAACTTCCTGTTACATTGGTATATATCTTGATTAACATTGATGAGATTATAAAACTGCCAGCAGTTTATCAAAACTATAAGAAATACCGCTGGGTAAAAAATCTGACAAAATCGGAAAGGAGTTGTTCTGCTGTATGATACATTCCATTACACTTACAGATGATCATTCTGAAATGATTCCCTACAACATTCCGAATATGAGTCTGCGGACAAAAAGTTGGACGTAAGGAGTGCACAAATGAATGTATAGTTACAAACAACGAAAGAAAGCAATCGAAACATATCGGCAGACGAAGTCAGTGAGCAAAACATTGCAAATACTTGGATATCCCAGTTCAAAGGAACTCTACAAATGGATTCACGAATATCAGCAAAATGGAGAATTGCATAAAAAACGAGTCAAGCCAGAACGCATATACTATAACGAAGAAGAAAAAGCTGCCGCAGTTCAATTTTATCATGATAATAAGGGTAGTTATCAAGATGCTGCAAACAAGCTTGGCTATCCATCATCGGCACAGCTTAGATTATGGGTAAAAGCAGCGGAAAAAGAGAAGGAAAAAGCTTGCGAAATTTCGCCATATATGATAGAATATACAAAAGAAAATTTTATCAAAGCGGCAATCGCATTTTGTGCAAATGAGAGCGATCTTGTAACGATCGAAAACAAATATCATATTGCACCCAACACTATAAAAAAGGCATCTGCCGTCTTGCTCAGTAAGGAGTATCAGGAAAGAATGCACAAACACGGAAACAAAAAAGAACCGACTTACGATGAGATCTACGAAAGCATTGAACAGCTTATGGCCGAAAATGCTGCACTTGCAGAAGAACGTGCCAAATTGCAGAAAGAAGTACAAAAGCTGCAAATGGAACGAGATGCTCTTGAAGTGGCAGGTATCATGTTAAAAAATTCGGAGGCATTGATTTAAAAACGATGAGCAATCGTGAGAAGACGATAGTGATCGATGCCTTAAAAGAAAAATATCGTCTTGATGCACTTTTTAAAATGCTGGATCTGTCGAAAAGCAGCTATTACTATCAGCATCATGCGATTGCTCAGCCTGATCGGGACGATGTTTATAGAGAGCAAGTCAAACAGATCTTTCTGAAAAATTACAAGGAATACGGATATCGGCGTATTCACGCTGTTTTGTCAGAAATGGGAATTCATATTTCCGAAAAAAGAGTACGCCGTATCATGAAGCAGGAAGAACTGAAGGTATATCAAAAGAAAGAAAAAAAGTATGCTTCCTATGCAGGAGAAATTACGCCGGCAGTGCCGAATTTGCTGGAACGTAATTTTCATGCTGATCAGCCAAATCAAAAATGGCTGACTGACATTACTGAATTCTCAATTCCTGCAGGAAAAGTATATTTGTCACCAATCATTGATTGTTTCGATGGAATGCCTGTCAGTTGGGTGATTGGCACATCCCCTGATGCAAATATGGTCAATTCTATGCTTGATCATGCCGTTCATTTCCTAAAAGAAGATGAACATCCAATCGTTCATTCTGATCGCAGTTCCCATTACCGTTGGCCAGGCTGGATTGAAAGAATGGAAAAATATCATTTGATTCGATCTATGTCTAAGAAAGGGTGTTCTCCGGACAATGCAGCGTGTGATGGATTTTTCGGTGTAATCAAAAATGCAATTTTTTATGGACGCAATTGGAAAAATGTTTCCATAAATGAATTTAGCCGTTTTTTGAACGATTATCTTTTCTGGTTTCGAGAAAAGCGAATCAAGCAAAAACTTGGTTTCAAAAGCCCGATGGAGTATCGTGCTTCTATCGGCATTCCATTTCGTCAAACAAGGCGTTCCATTGCGGAATCCTGAAAGATGATAATGTACAATTGTTATTTTTACGGGAAAAATAGCCTGAATGCGATGAATTTTCGTGTCCAACTTTTTGTCCGCAGACTCACACCTAAGGTTGGAATAATATATTCTCCCCCTAATTGTTTTTCCACATATTTCTTAGCTTCATATTTATCTACCATCTGAGTATAGATATCCTTACGATCGTGAATCTTCAACTACTGGAGCTTTTCCGTATAGGCTGTTGGATTTTCTAAATTCAACTTTCTGCCTGTGTATGCTCTATGCATTAATTTTAAATATCTTTCATCCGACCAGTGTTCCAACAAGCCTTTTCTTTTTAGAAAATAAAAAATGTGGCTTGGATTTTCTATATATTTTTTAATATTCATATAGTTTCCTTTCTACCCAATTTTACTTGATTTAAAAGTGTTAATACTCTAGATGTTGCCTTTTTCAACATCTCCGTGAAAAATATAATCACAAATAAGGTTATAATCAGTATTGCCACCTTTTCTTTTGTGGCTTGAACATTGCCAAACTTTTTAATCATCTGGCAAATTACAACATGATGTATTAAAAAGATGTAATAAGATCTTTTACTAATCCACATTACAATTCTTGTCAAAAATCCTTCATGCATTATATTAGTGCCTATTCCATATAAAATAAGTGCTACTGCCCCACCTATAATATGTGCTTCTATATTAGGCAAATTCATCTTTAGAAATGCAATTCCAAGTAATACCATTATCATCAATCCAAAAATAAACCTATTCATGTAATTATAGTACTCAACCATCAAATAGCCGATATAAAAGCTTAACAAGCATGACGGAAGTGTTCTAAAAGATGACATCCCAGTTATATTAAATGCCAAAGATGCAATGTACATTATCCCAATCACACTACATGATAAAAGCTTACTTTTCTTATTCCAGAAGACAACAATTGGGTAAACCAAATACAATAAAACTATTGCACCTACAAACCACTCGCCAAGAATATAATAGCCATTAATCTTATACGATAAATAGCTATCCATTCCGATAAGTGATAACAAAATACTTATTGGATTTCCCTTATAAAATACGCTCCGATTCTTTATCGCTGATAGTATATACATACACCCCCATGCAATATAATATGGAGGGAATATTGCCATAAATCGCTTTTTATAGAATCGACTTATATCCTGAATTTCAGGGTTATTGTAACGTAGCAATGCACCAGATATTATGAAAAAGACGGTGACATATACGTCACCCCAAGTTACAGTTGCCCCCCGCATATTTATAAAATTTAAACATCTCAAACCATTTACTTTCAACTGAAAAATGGTACAAAACAATTCCTATACATGCAACAGTGCGAAAAAAATCAAACTGTTGCAATGTTTTTCTTTCACTCATCAAGTATATCCTCTCCGATTTAGATTTGCACTCACACACGGAATTTAATTTTAAGCATGCCTAAAACTGCATTTATAATAAATGGTTCTCTTTTTATCTTTATCATATACACGATTGAAAATGTGAGATAAATAACAGCACCAATAACAACTTGCAGTGCTACAATTTCGTAATTAGGTATAGTCAGATTATTAATCCAGTAAATACCGGCAAACATCAAACTTCCAATAATGCAAAATGCTAGTCCATCCTTTAAATATATCGAGAACTTAATCTCTTTTCTCACGCGAGTAAACTGAACCAAACATACCGCAAATTCCGCAAAAAATGTTCCAATAATTGCTCCATAGCCCTCAAAACGAGGAATAAGTATCGCATTGAGAATAAGATTTACTATGGCTCCAATTGAAACAGATAAAATAAAAATCGTATCTTTCTTATTCGAAATAATATATTGAGTTCTAATAATTGCCGACCAGCTCTTAAAAATAATAATTGGTGACAGTAAAAAGATATAGCTACCGCACCGGGCAAAATCAATTCCATAGAACCAAATAGTAAAAGGTTTTGAAATAGCAGCAAGTCCAAAAGCAAAGGCAACACTGCTGAACATAGCTACAAGCATTGATTTATCAATTAACTCTTCACTTTTTTTTATTATCTCCTGCAACAACCAAATTGGAAATTCTCGGCATCAAGACAGTTCCCAGTGCTGCAATAATTGCAATTGGAATTTGCACTATTTTTTCCGCATATGAATAAAAACCTACTTCCGTTGTAGTACTCATGTTACCAAGCATTAATTTATCCATAACATTGTATAGACTGACTGCTAATACAGGAATAAATAAGATGCAATTTCCTTTGACATACTTAAACATTCCTTTCACAGTTGGCCGAATAAAATCGATACGGTGTATAACAAATGGCCACATAACGGCTTTTCCAATCAATGTACCTGCCGACATGATTAAGGTGTACTTCCACAAATCATTTTGATTTTTCACAAATACAAAAATAGCAACTGCTGTGCATATTCGAATTACCGTGCTACGTGTAACTGTAACCTTAAATTTTTCAAGCCCATAACAAAACCAGTTTATGTCCATTCCTGCAGAAAGAACATAAAAAAGCTGGATAAAATAGATTGTTCTATTATTGGTAACAAAGCAAGCAATATATACTATGTAACAAATCGAAAGAACAACTGTAAGAAACGCTTGTGTTGTATAAATTTCCCAAAAAGTTTTACTGAGAGTCGTTCGGTCATCTCTTGTCCGAGCTATTTCTCTATTTCCGTAGTTATTTACACCCAGCATTGCAAACAACACAAAATAATTTGCAAAGGCCTGTGTGTACGAATATATACCTATATTGTCTGGACTAAGAACTCTTGAAATATATGGAGCCGTGATCAATGGTAAGACTAGGATAAATACCTGATAACAAACATTAAATATGAAATTTGTTTTTGCACTTTCTTTTTTTGTCATCAATTAATCCCTTCTCTCATAACATCATGATACATATCAACAATTTCTTCAACGCATCTTGAAATCATAAATTTCTTTAACGCTATTTTCTTTGCAGAAATTTAAGTTTCCTTCACCGGCCAGAAAAAGTTCAATATCGCTATATCCAATTTCTTTTAAGTATCGAAGTGCACGAATAGATGTTCCAATTCCCTTATATTCATTTATTGTGCCTGTTTGTAAGACATTAAATGTATTTTCATCCGATCTATTACGTTCTGCAATATTTTCACTGGCAACGCCATTGTAAATCACTTGAATTTTGTTTTCTGGCACATATTTTGCAAACTTTTCAGCTACTGACTTTGACACCGCCACTATTCTATCAGTATTTTTCTTCATATTAGAATAGTAGTTGTTCCATCCATATGCAGGTATAAGCCCCTGATCTTCCTTAAGAAATTCCCGCAAATGCCACACATGTACAATCTGTGGAAGTTGTTCTTTTACTTTTGCACCCAAGTCTATAATGCCAGAATTTGTATGAATAATATGAATTTTTTTCTTCGACAATCCCAATAAGCGTTTTCACCGCCTTATTGTTAACTTGTTTTCTATAAAGGAACCACTTTACATATGCAACAATATTATCCTTCAACATTTTTTCCTTGAAGCAACAAGGATAATACTTCACATAAACATAATTAATAGCTCGCTTTTTTAGTTCTTCGATTAATGGACCATCGTTCCTTGGAACTACTACGACTGCAGTAATTTCGTGTGGTAAAGTATCAATAATATTTAAAAGCGACTTTGTCGCACCATTCAGTTTCGTTTCATGTGCTAAATATAGTACATTACAATTCATCTTTTTTCTCCCTTCTTATCAGAGCCAATGTATACACAAAAGCTATTGCATACGGACCACGGTAAAACGGCCATCTTACCATAACCTGTGTAAATCCTTGAAGAATTAAAAGAAAGTAAAGCATCGTTTTAGCATTTCTGTTATCCTGAGCACTCTTAAAACTATTGGCACAAATTGTTCCATAGACAAACATTCCTAAAAAACACCGATTTCACGTGCATCCAAGTACAAATACAAAAAAATTCCAGAAAATGCATTTAATGCTCTGGTTGGAGTAACAAAAACAAAATTTTGCATCCCCTCCACTACATTAGTTGTATATGTATAAAGCATTGGGGCTTGAACTTCTATCATTTTACCAAGTAAGAAAATAGGATGCAAAAAGCCATGCACGGCTGCCATTCCGTAAGTAATGTCACCAGAAGATCGTATTACATCAAGCCAGTGCCCCATTAACGGGACGCATCCCATATAATAGAGCAAAAAATGAGAGGAAGTTGAGACATTTCTACTTTCAAAGCTAGCAGAGAATCGCGAACTTGTAATAACCAAAACTGCTATCACTGAAATTCCTATAATAAACCATACTTTTCTTTTTATCTTTTTAAGCTGTTCTTTAACTTCCACTCCCTTTTTATATATAATAAACATATATATCACGTCTGCAACAATTGCCAAGAGAATAAAACGTCCTGAACTGATGTACATATATGTTAAAAGTGTTATAACTGACATACCAAATATTTTAGAATTTGTTTTCTTTTCAAAAAAGTTAATAATCATCACGGCAGTCAATATAAACACAGCCGGGGTATATACAAATACATTAATAATATTATCCAACGTTCCGAATATGATTTGAGAGTCTCCCTCACCATATAGGCTTCTCACTATACTATAGTCTAGTCCAGACTTGACTAAGCTGAAAACACAAAAAGCCTTGAACAATCCATACGCAGCACTTACAAAAGAGAATACCATCAATGATGTTGTTCTAAATTCATATGTCACATCGAAATTATTTCTCATATCACGATTCAAAACAATTTTTTTATACTGTTTACTGTGCCTATACAAATATCCAAAACAAAACCCGACAGCACCCAATAAAATCACAAAATATGTATCCGAGGGAACTTCGTACATGTCATATGGGCGAAAGAAAGCAATAATCATTGCTGATGCCCAGTAAGCACAAAAAACCGTTAGCAAGTTATAACCATTCCTTTCACGAATAGCATTACCGACACCTATTGCCAACACAATAATGCCAATTAACAAACCCACAATTATTTCCCTCCTCATGAAACATCTTGTTTATCGCACAAAAAAGTGAGATAATAAATCTGTACAGTTAGAGGGTGCTGAGTTTCTCCTTGAAGTATGGCTTCCAAAGAAAGAGTAGCACCTCTGCTTTACGAATAGATACGAATGAGCTGGATCGCATTCAAGTGCTGAATCTCTAACGAGGTTGTGTTTCCGTAAAATACAGAGGACACCCTTTGCTGTAACAAAACTTTATATTGTCATTGGAATGGAAGCAACGGGTCATTACTGGCTTTCCGTATATACCTTTTTTCTTGAACTTGGATATACTGTTAAAGTTATCAATCCAATTCAGTCCGAAGCCTTCAGAAAAATGTACATCCGTCAAACTAAAAATGACTCAAAAGATTCCTATATTATCGCTCAGATCATGCGTTTTGGAGAATACTTTGCAACTTCACTTTCTGAGGAAAATATCATTGCATTAAGACAGCTTTCACGCTATCGGCTTGCTCTTGTGGATGCCTGCGGCGACTGCAAAAGACGAGTGATTGCTCTGCTTGACCAGGTGTTTCCTGAGTATGACAAGCTGTTTTCAGATACATTCGGCAAGACCTCCTCAGAGCTTTTGCTCAACTGTCCCACGCCTGAGGATATGCTTGTGGTCTCCACAAGAAAGCTCACGAATATTTTGAATAAAGCAAGCCGTGGACGGTTTGGCAAAGAAAAAGCAGAAGAGCTTAAAGATGCCGCAAAAAATACCTTTGGCATCGCTTTTGCAAAAAACGCTTTTTCCTTTCAGATAAAGCAGCTGATGCAACAGATCATCTTTACTGAAAAGCAGCTTTCTGAACTGGAGAAACAAATTGCGAATCTGCTTCACGAAACCAATCAGTATTTGCATTTGCAGGGCTTGATGTCACTGTCAAGCAATCAGGTGAATTTTCAGGCACGAAAAACAAGATTTCAAAACGTGGTTCCCCTTACTTAAGAAGAGCAATCTGGCTTGCCGCACAGCGTGCCGCTTTTTGTGACCCTGTTTTATCTGATTATTATCAGTCTCTCAAAGCAAGGGGCAAGCATCATCTGACAGCTGTCGGTGCTGTTGCACGCAAGCTTTGCAATATCATTTTTGTAATTCTCAAAGAGAACAGACCTTATTTTCCTACCCCTCCAAAAAAATCTCAAAATTTATCTTGAATTTTTGCTTTTTGGGTATTGACTTTTTATAGCTGGTCTTGTATCCCTATTTCATCAACAGGAAACTTTTCGTAAAGTTCTTTTACTAGATCAACGTAACCAGGATGCCGTTTTCCTGTTTCATCCTGGTAGCCATTGTAGTAGTCATCAAACTTTCGCAGCAGGACAACGCCGCCTGTACCTTTATCTCCAAAACACGTAGTTTTTGAAGTACCAACCGTCTACAGCTCCACGCAGCTCATCCGCAATTGCCCAAATGGCACGGTGTAGTTCATCACGTTCTTGTTCTTTTTTCGTGTCAATCATGTTTTTCCTCTAGTATTTCCTCTTCTCTGCATCCTTTTTCTCAAAAAGACACATTTCTGATTTGATTATACCACAAATCGCCAAATGGTCAATATTTTCTCACTATATAGAAAAAGCCGCCTCCCCGTATCTTATAGATACGCTGGGAAGCGGCTTTTGATCTAAATTGTATGATTATTTTTCAGTAGACTGTACAGGCAGGTCATCAATCAGCAGAATGATAAATTGCATAAGAGCAGTTGTATCCTGATCATTCAAAACGCCATCCTGACAGCAATCTGCATTTGCTATTTGAGCATCCGAAAATTGTATCAGTGTTGCAAGATACTTGTTCAAGTAAACTGCATCTAAGATGTCTACCTTACCATCCAAATTGACA
>ERZ832317.2425-NODE-2425-length-21463-cov-3.661015_pt1 | contig 21463 bp, 18 predicted proteins | sample MGYA00519695_ERZ832317 | MGnify/ENA primary metagenome ERZ832317 (study PRJEB31850, sample SAMEA3708726) | human gut metagenome | biome: human gut; feature: human-associated habitat; material: faeces | place: China | collected 2014 ...
GCGCGGGAGCCTCGGTCTGGCCGCAGGCACACAGCGCGAACATCATACAGAGGGCAAGGAACAGGGCAAATGCTTTTTTCATTTTTTCTTTCCTTTCTTTCTTTTGATGAATTCGGTCTCTTTGTTCCTCCCAAGAGATGCTGCAATGTTACCAGAATGTTCCGTCATTTGCAAGGAAAATTTTACAAAAAATCCAAACAGAAGAAAAACATGTTAAATCCCTGTAAAATCTCCGTGAATTTTCTGTTTTCCCCGGCAAAAAAGCATCCGGACGGCTTTACACCGTCCGGATGCTTTTTACCAATAAAATCTTTGCAGTTTCCCAACGCGCTTTTACGCCGCGCCGAAAAAGCGGAACACGGCGGTCACATAGACCAGAAGCTGGTCGCGGCTGGAAGCCGCGTCGCGGTAGAGCACGCCGTTGCGGATGACCAGCCCGTTTTTATCCTTGTAGTTGTAATAGTCGCCGTTGATGGCCAGAATCGCGCCGTGGCGCTCGGCGATGGCGCTGGTGGCCTCCGCGTTATTCTTGGAATACTGCTCCCCGGCGAATGCGGTCTGCATCTGCGCCGGGTCGCTGACGTAGACGTTCGCCACAAAGAAGCGCAGGTTTGTGCGGTTGAACGCATAGCACCACTGGTCAATCGTGATCTTGATCGTGTCGCCCTCGTAGGTCGTCGTGTCCTCGATGGTTTTGGCGTTCGGTTCGGTCGCCGCAAGCGCGCAGACCGGCAGGCAGAGCGCCAGCATCAGCGCCGCCCGGCAGATGATTTTTTTCATAAATAAATGACTCCTTTGGTCACGCATGCCGCGTGTCGGCTTCTTCAAAGCGAAAGCCCTTTGATATGGTTTCATAGTGCGGTTGGGGCAGCGCCCCTCATCGATTCCCTTTACTGCGCCGTAAACATGATGACGTCGCTGACGGAGCGCTCCTTGCCGCCGGAGGGCATGTTGACGACCTCGCCCCGGAAATAGAGCGTCGTCGAGCCGCCGCCGTCCAGATTGAACGCAAATTCCGCGCCCTCGTCGAGGAAGAGCTGCTGCAACTGCGGAATGCTCGCGCCGGTGGAATAGCCCTCGCGGCGGCCGTCCACCACGATGACGATGTAATGCAGCGGGCCGAGCTGGCCGATCGCCGTTCGCGGCTCGTAATATCCGTCGTGGCAATTCACGTAGAAACTCGAGGGCAGCGTCGCGGCCTTGCCGTCTTCAACCAGCACCGGGCCGAATTCAAAGGTCTGCCACGTCTTTGCCTGCTCCAGCTTGTTGGCGACGAGCCCCTGCTTGCCGCTTCTGTCCGTCTGGGCGGAGAGGTCGCCGTTTTGATCCACCACCAGCAGATGGTGCTTCTTGATGTTCTGCCGGCGCAGCACCTCGCCGTTGCGGATAATCACGCCGTCGCGGTGATAGCGGCAGAAATCCGCGTTGATCGCCAGCACCGGGTTGTATCGCCCAGCGATGTCGCTGACCGCCTCATAAATGCCGCTCTTGAAATCGTCGCCCGCGAACGCCGTCCGGAATTGCTCGACGCGCTCGAGCTGAATATCGCAGACGAAATACGTCATGCCGTCCTTCGTCTTCTGCTCGATGGAGACGGTGATGCCGTCGGATTCATAGTGGAGCTGACCCGGCTCGTAGCGCTTAAAGCCGGTGGATGTGTCCGCCGTGGTCTGCGTCTGCGCCGTCTCCTGCCGGGTTTCTTCCTGCGCGAGGATCGTCTCCTGCTTGGCTTCCTGCTTCACTTCCTGCTTTTCCTGATCCGGGTTGAAGCTGGCCGCCGCGGCCAGCGCGCTGTCCGGCTCGGGCGTGGCGCCGGGAAGCTGCTGCACCGTCTTTTCGTTCTGGATGACCGCCCACTGGCTGAAACGCTCCTGCACGCTCGGCACGTCGCCCATCGGCGCGCTGGCGTTGCACAGCGTCAGCAGCAAAACGGCGCAGACCGCGCCGCCCAGCCAGCGGTCGATATGCCGATGGTCAAACGTCGGCATATCGAAATATCGCTTGCGAATCGCCGGTTCGAAGGTGCGCTTGTCCCCCGGCGGGGGCGGCGGCGCTTTGTCATAGCGCCGGGGCGGGGTGCGCTTAAACTGGTCAAGCGGCTTCATGAATGTCTCCTCTGCACTGAAATGAAAAAATGCTATCGTTTATTATACTTCGATTGCGGTTTCGTGTCAAACGGGCGCGGGTTTCTTTTTGTCAGCTGCTTAAACTTTCCAGATATCCTTCCAGCGCCTGCACGTCGTCGAACATCCGCCCGTCGCGCAGCTCGTCCTGCTCCTCTCCCGCGGCCAGCGCAATGGGGATATCCGTCCGGCGCACGACGGTCAGCGTCTCCCCGGTCGTGTTCTGCAAAACGGCGAGCAGGCCGTCGTCCCCCGCCCGCAAGACCCAGTGCAGCGGGCAGGGCACGTCCATGCGCGTGCTCACATCCACCTCGGCGGCGGAAAAGCCCGTCACCGCCGCGTTTTCATACAGCCCGCCGATTTCCTTTTCCAGCGCGCCGCGCGTCAGCCCGACGAGCCGAGCGGGCAGTTTTTCCCGCCGCTGGACGCTGTGGCCGCAGGGCGCGTAATACATCGTTCGGTGCAGATATGCGTCCCTGTCCGTTTTGACGGAAAGATCCGCCCCGGCGGGCGCTTCCACGGCGTGCGTTTTCCGCGCCGTCTGCGGTTTCTCCGCGCTCGGCGCATCCGCCCCCTGCGCGGGCAGCAGGCAGAGCATCGCGGCCAGCGCCACGACGATCAGCAGATAGCGATAAGAAGCATGCAAACGATCATCTCCTTTTTGCGCTCATTGTGCGCAGGAGAAGGGCGGCGCATGATGGAAATAAATTGTTTTTAAGAAAATCCGAACAAACGGTTCTTCCGCATCGTCTATAAAGCATAGGAGGTGATGCGCACATGGCGGTCATCACAAATGAAAACGCCCGGCAGCGGCTCGTCCGATTGGTTGAACAATACCAAACCGATCTGCTTCGCCTGTGCTATATCCAGTTGCACGATACCGCGTTGGCCGAGGATGCGGTACAGGAAACCTTTATCAAGGCCTACCGCTCATTTCCCGCCTTTCGCGGGGACTGCAGCGAAAAGACTTGGCTGATGCGAATTGCCGTCAACACCTGTCGCGACATGATTCACTCCGCATGGTTTCGCCATCTGGATCGTCGAATTACGCCTGAACAGCTTCCGGAATCCTGCGAACAGACGGATGAAGACGCTGTCGATTTGACCATTGAGGTCATGCGGCTTTCGCAAAAGCACCGCGAGGTCATTCTTCTGTACTATTACGAAAACATGACGACCGATAAAATCGCGCAGGCGCTCGGCGTTGCCAAATCAACCGTCTCTGTTCGCCTTGAACAAGGCCGTCAAAATCTTCGGAAAATGTTGGAAAGGAGGCGTTCTCATGGATGAATTTCGCCAGAATAACCGTCTGCGCGGCGCGCTGGATGCGGCGCTTTCCGGGCTGAACGGCGACCCCGCCCTCGCTCAGCGTGTTCTCCGCTGTGCCGAAGAAAAACCAAGGGCGGCGAAGAAGTTGTCCGTCGGTCTTGTATTTGCCCTTGTCGCGCTGCTGGCGGCCACAGGCATTGCCGCCGCGGCGGCGCTCAATCTGTTTGAAAAATTTGGCCAGAATGATCGCCGCTTCGCTGAAATCGCGCCTCAAACCGCCATCAGCGCGGAATCTTCCGTCGCTCAAACCGAGAAAACAGGCACTGTCGCCGCGTCCATCACCAACGCTTATTACGACGGCGAATCGCTGCTCATCGGTTACTCAATTCAAGGCGTTTCAAGCTTTGAGCCTTTTTCGCCGACGGATGAACAGTTGGCGCGGATGCGCCCGACCGACGCTGTCCCTGCGAGACTGAACGAATCCCATCTTGCCGAGGCGTTTGAAGCTGCCCGGCAGGCTGGAACCCCTTGGGGCATGGCCACCTATCGCATCGCGGTATCCGACCACACCTACACAGACGACGGCCTTGACCTCGGCCCTTGGACGGAAACCGAAGACGCTTCCGACCCCGATTGCCTTTTAGCCATCCGTGATTTTGACGCTTTGCCGGAAACCGCAAAAAATCGGGATTCGCTTTCCCTCCATGCCGCCGTCTATCAGTATGCCGTGTTTGATTATTTCGACGGTCATTCCATGTATACGACGACCGAACGCACCGAATTGTTCCCGCTGACCGCAACTGTAAATCGCATCAGCCGCGATTCCGCGCTGTTTATGGGCTTCGAAACGGTGAAAGGCGCAAAAATCGGGCTTTCCGTTCAGGTTTCTGAAATCCGCCTGACGGCAAAAATGACGGCCGTTGACGGCACATTTCCTTCGATTCCCGACGATTCCTGGTTCGACCTGTTGCTGACGGACGAAGACGGAGAGGCCTTTTCCCCCGCATCCTTTGAGATTCTAGATCGTCAAACGATGTGCTTCACCTTCGACGGCAACGGCCAAATGCCGACGACCCTCAACGCCAGTCTGTTGATTGTCAGCCCTTCCGGCCAAACGGAATCCATCCCCATCGTGCTTGACGTCAACGGATAATTGATCAAAAATACCCATGAACCCGGCTTCCCGGTTCATGGGCATTTTTTTCTTTCCCATTTTACATCCCGAGCGGCTTTTTTCCCGGCGTTCCGGCCTTGCGCGGATACGCCTTCGGGGTCGTGCCGGTCTTATCCGTCAGCAGCAGCACGTGCGCCCAGTCCGCCCGGCGGGGGATCGGCGCATCCACCGTGCCGCGCACCGTGCCGCCCAGCAGGAACGCCGCGCGCCGCGCCGCCGTCAGCTCGTCGGCCACGCCGGGGCCCTTCCACGCAATCGCCACGCCGCCCTTTTTGACAAACGGAAGCGTCAGCTCCTCCAGCGTCGCCGCGTTTGCGACCGCGCGGGAAACGGCCGCGTCGTATTGCTCGCGATGCGCCGCCATTTTGGCCGCGTCCTCCGCGCGCGCGTGCAGCGTCGCCGCCGTCAGGCCGAGGCGCTTCAATGCGTCCTCCAGAAACAGGATGCGCTTGTTCAGCGCGTCCAGAAACGTGATTTGCAGATCGGGGCGCAGAATCAGCAGCGGCATGCCGGGAAAGCCCGCGCCCGTGCCGACGTCGATGACCTTCGCGCCCTGCGCCAGCAGCCCGTGCGCCAGCGGCGCGGCGCTGTCCAGATCGTGGCGATCCACGCGCTCGTCTTCGTCCAGCACGGCGGTCAAATCTATGCGCGCGTTGTATTCATCCAGAATGGCGTGAAAGGCTTCAAAGCGATCCAGCGCAGTTTCGTCCGCCGCAACGCCCATCATCTCCAGCCCGGTCTTCAGTCTCTCCTTATTCATGCCGACTCTCCCACACAAATTTAATCCAGCTCAGCCCCTCGCGCAGATGGTTTTTGATGAAATATTCCGGCTTGGAGGGGCTGCCCTTGCCGCTGGCGATGATGCCGACCTGCTCGCACAGCGCCAGCGCGCGCGGCACGTGGTAATCGCTGGTGACGATCAGCGCCGCCGTCAGCCTGCGGTCGTCCATGATGGATTGCGCGTAGCCGAGGTTCTGCCGCGTGTTGAACGAATCGGTCTCCGCCTCGATGTCCGCCGCCGCAACGCCGTGCGCGATCAGCCAGTCGCGCATCACGTCGCCCTCCGCGCGCGGCTCGTCGCTGCCCTGCGCGCCGCAGACGATCATCAGCCGCGGCTGCTTCCGGTATTCCTCCAGCGCCGCCGTCAGCCGCCTTTCCAGCGCGACGGAGGGCGTGCCATCCGCCTTGACCTGCGCGCCGAGCACGATGATGGTGTCAAATTCGCCGACCGGGGGCAGATGCGTCTCCTTGTAATAGACAAAGCCGATCAGCCCGGCCGCGCAGACCGCGCCGAACAAAACAAGCGCCGCAAGCACCATCAGCAGCCTCCTCAAAACGTTCATCGCTTTCGCCCCTTTTCCGCCCGCGTCAAATTTCGTTCCATTCGTCCATTTTAAGCGCAATCAGCTCGTCCTCCTGCCCCTCGCGCAGCGTCCCCCGCCGGCCGGGCACACTGCGGCTGCGCATGATATAGCTGATTTTCCGCTCATCCTGCCGCCCGTCAAACTGGCTGTTCTGCGTCATGGAATAGACGCTGTTCCCGGCAAAAATCAGGTGGTCGATCACGCGGACGCCGATCACGTTCAGCGCGCCGATCACCGCGCGGGTGGAATCATAGTCGTCCTGCGAGGGCTCGGCCATGCCGCTGGGGTGATTGTGCGCCAGCAGAACGGCATGCGCGTGATACCGCAGCGCGGTTTCGACGACCTCCCGCGGGTAAATCTGCACCTGATCGATGGTGCCCCGGTGCATCAGCGCCGGGTGGAGCACGCGCCCGCTCTGATCCACGCAGATCATGTAGACGCGCTCCTCATGCAGGCCGAAGAACAGTGCGCCCGCGTATTTTCTCGCCTCGGCCAGGTTGGTGATGACGGGCTTTCTGCCCATCGCGCTGTGCTGATAATAGCCCATCAGCTGGGGCATCAGGCTCAGCAGCGCGGCGGCGTTTTCGCCCACGCCGTCCACCCGCGTCAGCTCCGCCGGGGAGGATTCCAAAACGGCGCTCAGCGAGCCGAAACGGTCGATCAGCCGATGCGCCAGCGGGTTCACGTCCCGCTGCGGGATGGCGAACATGAGCAAAAGCTCGAGCACCTCATGCTCGGAAAAGCCGGAAAGCCCCTCCTTGATGAACCGCTCCCTCATCCGCGCGCGATGTCCCGCGTGGACAGCCTTTTCGCTCATGCGTTCCTCCTTCCTCCTTCAGTCTCGCTCCGCTCGACAGCGCCCTCAAAGAGGGCGCCTTTATCTCAATGCCTCCCTCCTTGAGGGAGGCGTCGCAGCAGCGACGGAAGGCGTAAATTTTAGGATTTCGCCAGAATGTTTTCCAGCGCCTCCACGCTGTGCGCCACCGGCAGACCGGCGGATTCAAGCCGCTTCAAATCGTTGTGCCCCCAGGAAACCAGCACGCAGTCCGCGCCCAGCGCCTCGGCCAGATGCGCGTCCGTCAGCATATCGCCCACGAGCACCACGTCCGCGCCGGTCAGCCCCAGCTCCCGGAGCTGCCGCCGGCCGATTTCCGTCTTTTTGCCGGCGCTCTCGTCCTGCAGGCCGCTGATATCCTTCATATACGGGGTCAGCCCCAGCGCGGCGCACTGCGCGCGGACGGACGGCTCATACGACGCGGAGAGCACCGACTGGCTCCGCCCCTGCGCGTGCAGCGCCTTAATCGCCTCCAGCACGCCGGGAATCAGCCCCACGCCGACCGCCCTCTTGTTGAATTCATCCAGCCAGAGCCGCGCGATTTCCTCGTAGCTGTGCTTGGCGTAATCCACGCCGACGCGCGGATAAAAATCCCGCACGGGCATGGTCATGTTGTTTCGGTAATCCTCCAGCGTGATGCGCGGCACACCGATCTGGTCAAAGACGTCGTTGTCCAGATCGACGGAGAGCTGCGCGTCGTTGAGCAGCGTGCCGTTAAAATCCCAAATGATGTGCTTCATGGCTGTATTATACCCTCTTTGTGTCGCTTCCGTCAATCAAACAGCGCGCGGATGTCCTCCGGCGTGAGCTGGGTCGGCATGGCCTCGCCCGCGGTAATCATCTGGTCGAACATCTCCCGCTTTCTCGCGCCGAGCTTGACGACCTGCTCCTCGATGCTGCCGCGCGTAATCATGCGGATGACCGTAACCTTGTGCTTCTGGCCGATGCGGTGCGCGCGGTCGGTCGCCTGATCCTCCGCCGCCGGGTTCCACCACGGGTCGAAGTGGATCACCGTGTCCGCGCCGACGAGGTTGAGGCCGGAGCCGCCCGCCTTGAGCGAAATCAGGAACACCTGACCCTCGCCCGCGTTGAATTGCTGCACCATTTCGATGCGGCGCTTGGGCGGCGTTTCGCCGTCCAGATACATGCAGGAGATGCCGACGGCCTCCAGCCTGCGCTGCAAAATTTTGAGCATGCGCGTGAACTGGGAGAAGATGAGCGCGCGGTGCCCCGCCTCCAGCGAGCCGGGCAGCACGTCCAGCAGCAGGTCGAGCTTGCCGCTCGAGGCCGCGTAGCTGGGCAGAACCAGCGACGGATGGCCGCAGATCTGGCGCAGTTCGGTGATGGCGGCCAGCATCTCGATCCGGTTGTTGCTGCTGAACATGCCCTCGACCTGCGGGCGCAGGCGCAGCAGGCTGGCCTGATAGACGCGGCGCTGCTCCTCGGTCATGTCCGCCGTGAGTGTAATCTCCACCTTCTCCGGCAGCTCGCGCAGCACGTCGCCCTTCAGGCGGCGCAGCAGGAACGGCCGGATGCGGCTGCGCAGCACGTCGGCCTCCTCGCCCGTGCCGAAGCGATGCATGAACTGCGCGAACGAATTGAGGTAGCCCGGCAGCACGAAATCGAAGATCGACCACAGCTCGCCCGGATGGTTCTCCATCGGCGTGCCGGTCAGCGCCAGCCGCGTCTGCGCCTTGAGCTGCTTGACCGCGCCCGCGCCGACGCTCATCGCGTTTTTGATATACTGCGCCTCGTCGAGAATCGCGAAGCGGAACGGCGCCTTGGAGAGCAGGCCGATGTCGCGGCGGATCAGCGGATAGCTCGTCAGATAGACGTCCACATCGCGGTTTTCGCCGCTGAGCCGCGCAATCGTCTGCGCGCGCTGGGCCTGCGTGCCCTCGCCCGCCGCGCACCGCAGTTCGGGCGCGAATTTCGCGATTTCCGCCATCCAGTTGTACACCAGCGACGTCGGCGCAACGACGATGGAGGCCGCGTTCTGGTCGCCGCGGCGCTTTGCCCACAGCAGCAGCGTGATGACCTGCAGCGTCTTGCCCAGGCCCATATCGTCGGCCAGAATACCGCCCATGTGCAGCCGGTCGAGCGCCTGCATCCACATGAAGCCGCGCATCTGATACGGGCGCAGGAGCTGATCCAGCGGCGCGGGGCAGGGCTCGCCGTCGTCCTGCAGGCTGCCGACCATGTTCTTCACGCTGTCCTCAACCTTGACGGGAATGCCGCCGCTCTCCAGCAGGCTGGTCATGTACGCCGCGCGGTAGGCGGCGATTTCCATCACGCCGCGCGCGTTCCTTTCCTCGTCCTCCGGCTCGCCCGTCTCGCTGCCGACGGCGGCTTCCGCCATCTCGCGCCACTCGTCCATCTCCGAAAGGTCGAGGAACGAGCCGTCCTTGAGGCGGAAATACTTCTTGCGGTCGCGCAGCGCGCGCAGAATATCGACGACCTCCGGCGCGGGCTCGCCGTTTTCGGTCATCTCCAGCCGCAGCGCGCCGTCCTGCATGCGCAGGGTGCCGACAAAGTGCGGCTTGCGCGGGGTCATCTTCCGGAACTCGTCGGAGCAGTAGACCTCCGCGTTTTCCTGCATCCGATAGATGCCCTCGGTCAGGAAGCGGTAAATCGGCTCCTGCCCGCCGAGGATGACGCACCCCTTCTGCATGCGGAAGCCGAAGGCCGCCAGCAGATCGAGCGCGCGTCGCTCGGCCGCCGCGTCGCGCAGCAGCATGATGCGCTCGTCGCCCTCCACCGGCGCGGCCGCGGCGCAAAGGGGTCGATCTCGGTCAGAATGTCCATCAGTTCCTGTTCCATAGTAATATACCTCCTGAAGTGAGTAAAGTAAGCAAAATCAGTGCTTGGCCGCAGCGGTGATGCGCTCGGCCAGCGCGCCGTCAAGCGTCACCGTTCCGGCGCGCTCCAGCGCGGGCAGCAGGTCGGAGATCACGCGGGTGCTCTGCTGCGCGTCAAAGCGGAACGCGGCGGGCGCGCCCGGCCCGGCCTGCGCGGAGAGCAGCACGCGGACAATGCCCCGCTGCGCCTCCGGCAGGCGGAGCACGTCGCCCTCGCAATAGACGTAGGTACATTCGCTGTCCAGCATGCGCAGGCTCTTGGGCATCTGCGCGCGCACCTCCAGCTCGCGGCCGCTGGCGAACACGCCGAAGAGCAGCTCAACCTGCCCGTCGAACACGCTCGGCACGCTGACGACTTCCTCGCCGAAGGAGATTTTGAACGGGCGCGCCATCAGGAGCTGCATCAGCCGGGGCACGAAGCGATCCGCCACGGTCAGGTATTTCGCGTCCAATCCGGTCTGCACGAGCTTGCCTTCCAGCTGGCAGACGTAGGCCGCGTCCTGCAGGAGCTTGATGATCTTCGCGTCCATGCCGGTGAAGCCCATCCACTCCGGCTCGAGCATGAAGCCCTTGCCGAAGGCGATGGCCGTCTTTTCCTGCAAGCCGCGCAGGAACTGCGCCATGGATTTGACGACGTACATCCGCTCCTGCCCGACGCGCAGGGAGACGCGCACCGGCTCCCTTTCGCCCAGCAGCCGCAGCGTGATCTCCATTTCCAGCGGCGTTTCCATCGGCAGGGCGCTTTGCAGCGTGCCCATCAGCGCGCCCGCATTCTCCCGCGCGCGGCGGCGGCGCATTTCCTCGATCGCGCCGGTGGAAATGGCCTGCATCATCGCCGCGGCCAGATGGCGGCACGGCTTATGCACGTTGCCGAAAAAATCGCACGAGCAGCGCCCGCTCAGCTTGGTCGTCGCGCCCACGCGCACGATGCGCCTCGGGTCGCCATCGACCGCGTAGCGCAGAAAACCGTTTTCATCCTCGAGGGGATGCACGCCTCCCTGACGGAAAATCACAAGCCCCGCGTTGTATTCCTCCTCCGGCGTGATGCGCCGGATGATCTCCATACCTTCAGCCACAAAATCTCTCCGCTTCCAAAAATATTAAACCGTAAAAAGGGTAACTTATTTTCTATTCTTCGCCGCGCCGCCGTATTCCTGCCGCTTCCCGGCGAATCCATCAGGATTTTGCGGTTTGCCGATTTCAGGCCGCGTCCTTTGGGGAGTTCGCCTCCCTTTTTCCCCGCTGCGCCAGCGCGCGGAAGATCACGGACGTCACCGCCGCACCGATGGCGATGGCCGCGACGATCTGCACGGCGACCATGCCCTCCCGCGCGGCGGCCGCGCCTCGGTTTTCCACCAGCGCGAGCATCGCCAGATAGAAGTTATATCCCGGCACGAGGGGCACCAGCGCGCTGAGCAGGAGGATCGTGGCGGGCGTGCGCATTTTGCGCGCCAGCAGCTCGCAGACCACCGAGACGAGCACCGTGGAGAGAAAATACGCGGACATTGTGCCAAAGCCCGCCATGCCCAGCAGCACATAGGCCATGTAGCCCGCCAGCCCGATGAAGGACGCGGGCAGAATCGTGTTTTTCGGCGCGTTGAGGATATAGGCGTAGCCCAGCGTGCCGCCGAACGCGCCGAGCGCCGCGACGATGATGGTGCGCATCACAGGGCGATCCCTCCCATCATCGCGGCCATTTTGAGGCCGGTGTACACCCCGATGGCCACGGCGGTCGCCAGCAGCATGGCCTCCAGCGCGCGCGCCATGCCGGAAACGAGATCGCCGTACACGGTATCCCGCACGGCGGTGGTCATCGCCAGCCCAGAGAGCAGCGGCATGATGCCGCCGATGATCGCCGCGTTGACGTTGTACACCGGCAGCGCGATTTGCAGCATCTGCGCCAGCACCGCCGTCAGCCAGCCGCCGACGAAGTTGCCCAGCAGCACGCCCATCTGGATATGCGCAAACCACGGCTGAACCGCCTGCACGATGACGCCGATGGCGAACGTCACGCCGAACGTCGCCGCGTCGCCGCCGAAGAGCAGGCAGAAGCTGGCCGCCGCCAGCGCGTAAGCGGGGATCAGGACGCGCTGCGAAAAGCCGGGCGTGCTGCGCGTCCGTTCCAGCGCGCGCTCGGCCTGCTCGGCGTTGAGCTTGCCGTGCTCCACCTCGCGGGAGATTTCGTTGACCATCGCAATGCGCCGGCTGTTCGTGCCGCGGCGGCTGATGCGCCGCACGCACGCGCGCCCGTCCGCCTCCAGAAAAACCGACGTCGGGAACGCCGCGATGTTGACCTGCTCCATGCCGAAGCCCCTCGCCATGCGCCGCGCCGTTTCCTCCACACGGTAGGTTTCGCTGCCGTTTTCCAGCAGAAGCTGCGCCGCCGCGCCGACAATATTCAGCTTTTGTTCGTCTGTCTTCATACGATTCCTCTTTATGCGCGCCCACCTGACTCCCTCAGTCACGGCTACGCCGTGCCAGACCTTCGGCGTTCCGCTTGCCTGCCTCCCGCACAGCGGGCGACAAGCTCCACGCCCTCAAGGAGGGAGCTCTTTATCAGGTTATTTTCCACCTAAGCAATCAGTTGCGCCGTACCCGTAGGGGCGCGCATTGCGCGCCCGCGTTTTTTTGCAGAATTTTCTTTTTACTCAATTATTGTGCTTCACAAAAACGTCTTTTCCATCCGAAACCACAACCAGATCCCCATCCCGGCCGCTGTGCACATCCGTCCCCAGCTCCTTCAAAATCGCCACGACCATCGGGCTGGCCGCTTCCTCGTCGCTGTCGGGAATAAACGCGATTTTCGGCGAACAGGCCTCCAAAAACGCCGCGCTCACATCCACCAGCCGCCCGTGATACGGCACCTTCAGCACATCGCAGTCGATATCCCCCGCGCGCAGGAGCTCCGTCTGCCGCGCATCCTCCGCGTCACCGGGAAACAGGAATTTCGTTTCGCCGTAGGTCATGTAGGTCGCGAGCGAAAAATCATTTTCCTCGTCCACGCCGTAATCCGTCCGCTCGGCGGCGGTCACGCGAAGCCGCGTCTGGCCGAACGCCGCCGACCATTCGCCCCCCGCGGGCAGAATCTCCCGCTCGGTTTGGGCGCTCTGCTCCAGCGCCTCCATGAACTGCGCGTACTGCTTGCTCTCTTTTTCGTATTGCGGCAAAATCACCCGCGCGACGGAAACGCTTTCCAGAATCTTATCCGCGCCGCCGACGTGATCCTTGTCAAAATGGGTGATAATCATCGCGTCGAGCCGCTCAATCCCTTCTTCGGCAAAGCGCTCGGCCAGCTTCTTGCCGCCCTTGTTCGTGCCCGCGTCGATCAGGATGCGCGAGCCGTCCTCCGCCGTAATCAGCGCCGCGTCGGCCTTGCCCATGTCGTAAAACGTCACCGTCACGCCCTGCGCCCGCGCGGCGCAGCCCGTCAGCGCCATGATGCAGCCCGTCGCCAGCGCCGCGACGCATGCTAAAATCTTTTTCATCCATAGCCTCCTTGGGATTGTCCTTCAAAAAAACCTTCGGATCGTTTCTTCCGTTTTGCTATTATATCAAAAGAATAGACGAATGAAAAGCGGCCAATCCTGCCGCCTTGACGCGCCGGGGGACAGAATTTATAATGGTTTCGTTATTCTGCTGAAACGGGTGTGTGTATGCAAAGCTATATCGAAACCCTCGGGCGCATGATTTCCGCTCAGGTCGCGCCCCATCCCCGCCGCGCGCGCCGGATGCTGACGGCGGCCTATTCGTGGGTGCGCTTTTCCGGAAAATGCCAAAGGCTGACGGACGCCAAATCCGCCTACGCGCGGATGAACGGCGCGGTCGCCCGCTCCCTTGTGCGCGGCCTTCGCCATCCCGAGCGCGCCGTGTGCGTCAATATCTTCATGCCGTGCGAAATGCTGCACGCGATGGGGCTCACGCCGATGTTCCCGGAGGTGCTTTCCGTTTACGTCGCCTGCACGGCCTGCCAGCATGTCTTCGCCGAGCGCGCGGAGGTCTCCGGCATCCCGGAGAGCTTCTGTTCCTATCACAAGACGATGCTCGGCATGGCGGAAACCGGCGTGCTGCCCAAGCCGCTGATGATCGCCGGAACGACACTCGCCTGCGACGCGAACCAGCTCTCCTTCCGGCGGCTGGCCGCGCTTTATCCCGCGCCGCTGACGCTCATCGACGTGCCCGGCCGCGCGGATGACGCTGCCGTGGCCTATGTCGCCGACCAGCTTCGCGGCATGGCGCGCAGGCTGGAAGCCCTGACCGGTCAAAAGCTCGACGAGGCGAAACTGCGCGAGTCGATGGCCTGCGCCGACCGCACGCTGAAGCTGATGCGCGAATACGCCGCCCTGCGCGCGGAGGTCACGCAGGACACGACGATGACGGGCGAACTGTGCAGCCTGATTGCGACGCACTGTCTTCTCGGCCACGCGGACGGCGAAAACTACGTCCGCGAATTGATTGAAACCGCCAGACGCGCGCCCCGGCGGGAGACGACGCGCCGCAAGCGCATCTTCTTCATCCATACCCTGCCCAACTGGCAGGATTCCATGATCCGGATGCTCGAAACGGAAAACCGATGCGAGCTGGTCGGCTGCGACCTCACCTTCGATTCGCTCACGGCGCTCGACCCGGAAAAGCCGTTTGAAAGCATGGCGCGGCGGTTGCTCGCCAACGTGAACGGCGGAAGCGCCGCGCGGCGCATCGACAACGCGATTGCGTGGGCAAAAAAGCTGAACGCAGACGGTGTGATCCTCTTCTGCCACTGGGGCTGCAAGCAGACGATGGGGCTGTCCACGCTCGCCAAGCGCAGGCTGGAGGAAGCCGGTCTGCCGACGCTGGTGCTCGACGGCGACGGCTGCGACAGCCGAAACGTCGCGGACGGGCAGATGGTCACGCGCGTCGGCGCGTTTCTGGAACAACTGGAGGGGATGGACGCATGATCGGGTATAGCTGCAAATACGCGCCGGTGGAGCTGGTCGCGGCCTACGGCAAAGAGGCGATGCTGCTCGACGCGGAGACGGCGGATTTTTCCCGCGCGGAAACGCTGACCCACGCCAACGTCTGCTGCCACGCCAAGGCGCTGCTGACGCAGGCGCTCGACACGGACGAGCTGGTGCTGACGGATTGCTGCGACGCGACGCGGCGAATCTGCGACGTGCTGCAGGACGCGGGCAGGCAGCGCTTTCTCTTTCAATTCGATCTGCCGCACGACGACGCGGCCTGTGCCCGCGCGCGCCTGACGCGGGAGCTGCTCCGTTTTGCCGACGCTTACGGCGCGTACACGGGCAGGGCGTTTTCCAAAGAGGCGTTCTTCGCCGCCTGCCGGAATCACTCGAGCGCGCATCCGCCGCGCGAGCCGTTTATCGCGGTGCTCGGCGCGCGCGTCAGCCCTCAGCTCCTCGGCCAGATTCGCTGCGCATTCCCCATTCCGGTGGAAAACCTGACGTGCAGCGGCCTGCGGACGCTGGAAGACCCGCCGGAGGAAGCCGCCGGCTTCTCCTTTGAGGCGCTGATGGATTGGTACGCGGGCGCGCTCCTTCGTCAAACGCCCTGCATGCGCATGACGGATATCGCGTCGCGCCGCGCGCTGTATGAAAACGAGAACATCCGCGGCATCGTCTATAACACGGTCAAATTCTGCGATTATTACGGCTTTGAATACGCCGATCTGAAAGCGAAAAGCGCCGCTGCGCTGCTGAAAATCGAATCGGATTACACGCTGACCGCGCCGGGTCAGCTTTCCACGCGGCTGGAGGCCTTCCGCGAGCGCCTCGGCCTGACGGCACAGCCCGACGGCGGGGCGGGCAAACAGCCGCCCGCCGCCGAAAAAGCGGCGCGGAAAAAGTATTTTGCGGGCATCGACAGCGGCTCGACGACGACGAACATGGTCGTGCTGGATGAAAACGAGGCCATGCTCGCCTTCGCCATCGTCCGAACCGGCCCGCGCGCACACGTCGGCGCGCAGGCGGCGCTTGAAACCGTCTGCCGGACGCTGCACATCGAGCCGGACGCCCTTTCCGCCATCGTCGCGACGGGCTACGGCCGAAACAACATCCCCTTCGCCACGCGAACCAAGACCGAAATCACCTGTCACGCGCGCGGCGCGCACGCGCTGAACCCCGCCGTTCGCACCATCATCGACATCGGCGGGCAGGATAGCAAGGTCATCAACCTCGACGAAACCGGCCATGTCTCCGGCTTTATGATGAACGACAAATGCGCCGCCGGAACGGGGCGGTTTCTGGAAATGATGGCGCGCGCGCTCGAACTGGATATGGAGGAGATGAGCCGACGCGGCCTGACGTGGGAAAAGGAGCTGACCATTTCCAGCATGTGCACGGTGTTCGCCGAATCGGAGGTGATTTCGCTGATCGCCGACAACCACACGGACAGCGACATCATCCACGGGCTGAACCAATCCATCGCCGGGAAGACGGCCGCCATGGCTGCGCGCGCCAAGGGACAGCCGCCCTATATGATGACCGGCGGCGTCGCGCGGAACCGGGGCGTTGTGCAGGCGCTGGAGGAAAAGCTGGGCGCAAAGCTCTTCATCAGCGAAAACCCGGATCTCTGCGGCGCGCTCGGCGCGGCGCTCTTCGCCCTGCACGGCGATTGATTTTGCTTGCGCCCCGCGCGCAATCGCGGTATAATCGCGGTATAACCGGTATCAAAAGGGGGATTTCCGATGGGTCAGTCTTTTATTCCCGCGGGCTACGCGCCGCACCTTTCGCTGTATGAAACGCAGAGCGCCATCAGCCTGATTAAGCGCGTGTTTCAGGATGCGCTCTCCCGCGAATTGAATCTGCGCCGCGTGTCCGCGCCGCTTTTCGTCGAGCCGTCCTCCGGCCTGAACGACGATCTCAACGGCGTGGAGCGCCCGGTCGGTTTCGATATTCCCTGCGCGCACGCCAACGCGCAGGTCGTCCATTCTCTGGCCAAGTGGAAGCGCATGGCGCTCTATCGCTACGACATCCACCCCGGCAAGGGCATTTACACCGATATGAACGCCATCCGCCGCGACGAGGAGCTGGATAACCTGCACTCCGTCTACGTCGATCAATGGGATTGGGAGAAGGTCATCACGCCGGAAGCGCGCACCCTGTTCACCCTGCATCAGGCGGTGACGGACATCGTCTCCTGCATCTGCGATACGCAGCTCACCGTGCGCGGCAAATATCCCCAGCTATGCGACACGCCGCTGCTGCACCGCCGCGTCACCTTCGTCACCGCGCAGGAGCTTGAGGATCTGTACCCCGATCTCACGCCCAAGCAGCGCGAAAACGCGTTCACCAAGAAGCACGGCACGGTGTTCATTCAGGGCATCGGCGGCAAGCTGCGCTCCGGAAAGCCGCACGACGGCCGCGCGCCGGATTACGACGATTGGGACATGAACGGCGATATCCTGTTCTACAACCCGATTCTGGACAGCGCGCTGGAAATCTCCTCCATGGGCATCCGCGTCAGCCCGGAATCGCTGGATCGCCAGTTGACGCTGGCGGGCTGCGACGACCGCCGCAAGCTGCCGTTCCACAAGATGCTGCTGGAAGGCCAGCTTCCCCTGACGATGGGCGGCGGCATCGGCCAATCCCGCCTGTGCATGCTGCTGCTGGGCAAGGCGCATATCGGCGAGGTGCAGTCCTCCATCTGGAACGAGCAGACCCGCAAGGTCTTTGAGGACGCGCATATCACGCTGCTTTAATCTATGCCTGATTCACCAAGGGAGGAAACAAGATGCGTTACACGATTGAAAACGAGTTCATCCGCCTGACCGTCGATTCCCTCGGCGCGGAAATGGTCAGCGCCGTCGATCTGGCCACCGGAAGCGAGATGATCTGGTGCGCCGATCCCGCCGTCTGGAACCGCCATGCGCCGATCCTCTTTCCCTACGCGGGCAAGCTGACGGGCGGCCATTTCAAGGCGGAGGACGGCAAAATCTACGCCGGCGGCCAGCACGGCTTCGCCCGCGACATGGAGCATGCCCTGCTGAACCAGACCGCGCGCGAATTGACCTTCGAGCTGCTTTCAAGCGACGAGACCCGCGCCGTCTGGCCGTATGATTTCGCGCTGCGCACGACCTTCTCGCTCGAAGGCCGCCGCGTCCGCCACGCCGTCAGCGTCCGCAACACGGGCAAGGAGACCCTGCGCTTCGGCCTGGGCTTCCACCCCGGCTTCACCCTGCCGTTTGACGACAAACACACCGATGCGGATTACGACATTCTGTTTGACACGGTGGAATCCCCGCTGTGCCTGAACACCGCGCCGAACGGGCTCATCGGTGCCGCGCCGGATTACTACCTCGCCCGCAACGTCACCCGCATCCCGCTGAGCGCCGAGCTGTTCGCGCGCGACAGCCACTGCATGGTGAACCTCAAATCCAAATCCATCTGCGTGCTGGAGCGCGACACCGGCCGCCGCATCCGCGTGGATATCGAAAACTTCCCGTACACGCTGATCTGGTCCACGCCGCAAAAGCCGATGCGCTTCATCTGCATCGAGCCGTGGCACAGCATCCCCGGCGAGGACGACGGCCCCATCGAGTGGGCGCAGAAGCCCTGCGCCGCCAGCCTTGAGCCGGACGAGGTCTGGCAGACCGCGCTGGATATGGCGTTTGAGCGGTAAGCGGGCGGCACTCAGCTTCGGTTGGGTGCCGCCTGTTTTTATACAGCTAAGGGTTGAGAATCACCTGTTTTGGGGCGCAAAACAATGTCGCTAAATGGCGATAACTTCCGTCGCGCCTATTGAAAATGGAATGATTGCTGTGTTATGCTGTGTATATATATGAACGGGAGAGGTGAACAATTTATGGAGGTTACATTTATAAATCCCGGTGTCGATTATATGATTCAGAGTATCATGCATTTTCAGACCGAAGGAGAAGCTGAATTCTGGTCCGAACCCTTATACTATTTCTATCCGCAGCTTGACAGGACATTCGCTGCAAGTTTGCCAGTTGCAGAAAGAAGAGACTACATTGAACGTGCCATGAGGGCTGCGTATGCTGAGTTGGAGAACACAATCAACGAGAAGGTGACCTTATATTCTCATCACTGGAACGCTTGCAAAGCGCAGATTACAGCCGCTTTATCAGAGGCTTTCGGCATAGATTGCACAGGCTTATTTAATGACCTGCATTGCAATTTGAGTTTGAACCCTATTGAGCCGCGTTTTCTAAAAGAGCACTGCTATGACACATTTTATTTGAACAGCGCAAAGGGTGCCATTGGCGGTGGAATACATGAGATCATACACTTTATTTGGTTCTATGTATGGAACCAGCTGTTTGGAGATAACTACGACGAATATGAGCGTCCCTCGCTCAAATGGATATTGAGCGAAATGGTGGTCGAATCCGTGATGAGAGATGAGCGGCTCAGCTCCATCAACCCGTATTTCCCGAGAGAAAACGGTGGATGTGTCTATCCGTATTTCTTCGATATGATGGTAGATGGGAAACCTATTCTTGACACATTGGACGCTATGTACAGAAGCCAAAATATTGAAGATTTTATGCGAAGCAGCTACGCCTATTGTCAAGAGCATGAAACAGTAATTCGAGAACATATTCTAAAATCAGAGGGGTAAGTTATGCCTGACAACAGGAACTGGAATCGGCCGATACGGATCAATTTTTTCGTAGATGAAAAGGACTTTTCTTGATCAAAGCAAAAATGACAGCACTGAAACTGTGTACAGAGGTAGAAAAACCATGCACAAAGATATGTGCGTAGCCTGTGACGATGGGAGCAAGTATACATTCCCGTGGACGAACCGCCAAAAGCGGAACAGGCGTGACCGAAATCACGCCTGTTCCCCAAAACTTGAATTTTGCTTTTTTCGATAAGAGACAAGAGGCCTTTCGGTCTCTTTTTCTTTTGCCCTTACATCGCGAACATCGTCATGCCCTGCAAGCCCTTGATCTTCACGCTGAACGCGCCGCTTCGGGCGGTGAAAATCTGCCCGTCATCGGAAACGAGCGTCTGCGCGCCGGAGACGTCCGCGCTCGTCAGGTAGACGACGACCTCTCTGGCGCTGCGGTTGATGAGCGTCACGGCACAGGCGTTTTCAGCCTTTTTGCCGAATGCATCCTTCCCGTTTTCGTTTTTGCGGATCACGCCCAGCACAGCCGAGCAGGGCGCGATATACGCACATTCGCCGGTTTTCAGCACGGGGTGGCCGTTTCGCATGGCGGCCATGGCTTTGTAGCGTGTCAGCATATCCTGATCCTCGCGCCCCCACGGATAGGTACGGCGGCAGAACGGGTCGGCGCAGCCCTCCACGCCCGCCTCGTCGCCGTAGTAGATGCACGGCATGCCCGGCACGCTGAACATAAACCGCAGCATCAGTTGTTCGCGCAGCGCGCCGATCATGCGCTCCTCCTGAGAGAGGCGGTGATCCGCGCGCTGGCTGCGGGGAATATCGCTGCCGTCGTTTCCGGCCAGCACGTTGAGGATGCGCGGCCTGTCGTGGCTGCCCATCAGGTTCATCAGCGCGTAGAGGAACGGCTTGGGATAATTCTGCGCCAGCGAGGAAAGCTCCTTGGCGACGGCCGCCGCATCCTTCTGCGCCATCAGAAACGCGATCAGCGCGTCGCGGAGCGGGTAATTCATCACGCTGTCCAGCGTGTCGCCGAGCACATAGGAGCGCATCTGCCCGTAGGCGACCTTGTGGCTCGCGTCCTCCCAGACCTCGCCGAGCACCGCCGCGTCCTTGGATACGTCCTTGACCTGCCTGCGCAGCTCGCGCAGAAACGGCATCGGCAGCTCGTCGGCCACATCCAGCCGCCAGCCGCTCGTGCCCTTTCTGACCCAGTGGCGCACAACGGAATCGTCATCCTCCAGAATGAAGCGGCGATAATCCTCGTCCATTTCGTTGACGTTTGGCAGGGTTTTGAAGCCCCACCAGCACTCGTAATCGTCCGGCCAGCGGCGGAAGGTGAACCATTTGTAATACGGCGAATCGGGGTCGCGGTACGCGCCGACGTGCTCGCCATATGTGCCGCGGCGGTTGAAATACAGGCTGTCGTCGCCGACGTGGGAGAACACGCCGTCGAGCATCACGCGCATGCCCAGCGCCTCGGCCTCTTTGCACAGGCGCGCAAGCGCCTGCTCGTCGCCGAACATCGGATCGACCCTGCGATAGTCGCTCGTGTCGTATTTGTGGTTGGTGCGCGCGCAGAAGATCGGGTTGAAATACAGCACGCTCACGCCGAGCTGCTTGAGGTACGGCAGCTTCTGCCGCACGCCCTCCAAATTGCCGCCGAAGAAGTCGTTGGCAAAGTTGTCGCCGTTTTCGGCGATGTTGAGGAAGGGCATTTCATTCCAATCCTCGTGCAGGATGATATTCTGCCCGTCCTTGGCGTGCATGAGCGCGTCCGTGCCTTCGCCGCGGCAGAAGCGATCCACCATGATCTGATACATGACGCCATCGCGCATCCACGCGGGGGTGTCGTATGCCGCGTCGTAAACGGTGAGCTGGAAGCTCTCCTCGCTCCCCATCACGCCCTCGCCGCAGCCGGTGTGATCCCCCGGCGCGCCGAGCACCACATGCTCGCCCTTGTATTCGCACTCGAACCGATACCAGAGCAGCCGGGGCTTATCGCCCACGCCGATCTGCGCCTCGTAGATCATCCTGCCGTCCTTCAATCCCAGCGGGCGCATGGGGTAACGGCGCTCATCGCCATTCCAGACACGCAAAAAAAGCTCAACCGGCGCCTGTTCATCTTCCACCGTCAGACGCAGCCGAACCAGCACGCCCGTGAAGGCGCCAGCACCTGAAGCTGGTGCGTCTACCAATTTCGCCACATGGGCACGAACCCAAGATTTTACACAAACAAATCCGGTTGTCAA
>ERZ832317.2434-NODE-2434-length-21363-cov-10.077154_pt1 | contig 21363 bp, 19 predicted proteins | sample MGYA00519695_ERZ832317 | MGnify/ENA primary metagenome ERZ832317 (study PRJEB31850, sample SAMEA3708726) | human gut metagenome | biome: human gut; feature: human-associated habitat; material: faeces | place: China | collected 2014 ...
TTGTTGCTCAGGAACTTATAAATAAAGTTAAATCAAAGTGTTGCGGAATTAAGGTTTTATAAACCTTATTCTTCGAGTTTAAAGGTTATTGAACGTCCGTTTAGTAACCGGGAAGAGTGTTAATTGAATGTTAAATATGGGACAACAGAAGAATTATATAGCTTATCTACGGCAGTCAACGATGAAACAGGAAATATCAGGACTTGGCGTAGAGGCACAAAGAGAAATTATACAGAATTACCTGAAGGAGAGAAAACCGGTCGCTGAATATATCGAAACAGAAAGCGGTCGTAAATCTGACAGGCCCAAACTTACGGAAGCTCTGGAGGTATGTAGAAAAACAGGTTCCATCCTGATTGTCGCAAAACTGGGCAGACTAAGCCGAAACGTTGCTTTCACCAGTAAATTATTGGAATCCGATGTAGAAATAGTGTTTTGTGATTTTCCGGAGGCGAACAAACTCGTACTGCATATAATCAGCAGCATAGCGGAATATGAGGCGGGACTGATCAGCCAGAGAACAAAACAGTCTCTAAGGACAAAGAAAGCAAGAGGATGCAGGCTTGGCAAATCTGAAAACTTATTGAGCAGATTACCACAGGCAGTAGAGAACAGCAACAGAACCAACAGACAGAAGGCTCTCGATAATCCAAATAACAAGAGGGCTGTTGCGTTATTGAAAAGTCTAGTAAAAGAAGAGAAGTCATTGTCAGAGATGGCAAGAATCTTGAACAAGGAAGGATTTGTGACAGCCTGGGGATGTCAGTTCAAAGCATCGCAGGTCAATATTGCTTAAAATATAACCTAAAATAAAGGAGGAAACCGAATCATGGAAACCGAATACGTTATACTCCCGGAGTTTTCAACAGGAGAAATCATAAAGATTAAATTAAGTGAGCGGCAGAGAAAGGAATCAGAACAATACGATGATTTTGAAGAGTATCTGGCAACACTGGAAAAAGAATATGGATTCAGACTGGATGACTGCCAATGGATGATTACTGAAACTTATCTGGAACGCAAGTATGGATTCTGATATAAAATGACCAAAAAACTAAGGGAAACTATGTGGAATGGTTTCTCTTTTTTTTCTTTCCTCCATTACTTTAATGAAAAGAGTGTAAGACTTGCTTTTTGTGATTAACCGGGAAATATCAAAAACTGTAAACATTAGGCATAAGTTAGATTATTGCACTTTTCCCCCAAATGATATAAAGTGTGAACGTTGGTATTTCCTATAGCATTAGGTAGCTGTTTGTGAAAATAGTTACCTGATTATAAGATTTGGAAAGTTGGCGGAAATACATCTATCTTATCTAATCTTTTAAGTATATAAGGTCTAGGATGGTGGAATACCCAATTACTTTGTAGATACATAAAGGTTAATATATCAAACTTGTCATAAACCAATCCATTACTGCCAAAAATTTCTAATACCCTATATATGGAATATAAGAAAGAAAAGAAAAAAGGTAACTCTATTTGTCTTACCGGATTTCAGGATATTCAAGGTAAAGATAATCGGAGTTGGTCAGAGACGAAAGTATGAAGCGAAGGGAATATAAGACATAGCTGAAAGACAAGAGTGGAAGTGTAAATAAAAAATCTACAAAAAAGGTACAAATGCTTAAAGAATAGTGTTTATTGTAGTTTTTTTATAACATCTATCCTCCGGCTATGCAATACTCTCTACTATCGTATCACTTCTGTCTCTGACTAACCCGGAATAAACTATGAAATGAAAGCATCTTGAAATATGATGTTCTCAAATTGTACCTCTTAAGATAAATGAATACAGGCTGTTTTTGATATATTTTACTTATCCCTACGAAATAAAATGATATTTTTGATAAATAATAAATGTCTATTTTTCTGTAAAATTAAATGTTTTATTTTATATTTGTGACATTACTAAAAACGGAGGGCTTATCTATGAATGATAATTATTCATTTGATTTTGAATTGATAGGATTGATCATGTTTTCATCACTTCCAATATGTATCGTGTTACTAAAAAAACGAATATGTAAAATCTTATTTACAGAGGCATTTACTATTAGATTCTATTGTCACTTGTTTATTGCTGATTTCTATTTGGTTTATAGGAAACGAGTTTGTAAAATGGTGGATATCTATAATTATAGCATTATTGATAACATACAGTATGGATAAAATAGTAAAAGGGAAGACAAAAAAACAATAGGCGTATGATATTATTGGGGGTATCACCAACATTTTTTTAAAGTAACTCTAAGGTAAAGTATAGTAAACTGAGGTAATTCTCCATTATAAAAATAAGGAAAACCGAAAGTTCTGCACAAAAGAAAGGATACAAGCTATGAAATAAATGAATTGTGAATAAAAGAAGAGATACTATTAGGATATTTCTTAAAGTCGGAAAGTACTGTATCACAATTTTTTATAACATCCTTCGGTTATGTAAATACTCTCTACTATCGTATTACTCCTGTCTTTGACTAACCTCAATATCCAGAATTTAACTTTCATGTTGTTAGATATGGAATAGAAGCAGCCATTTAGTATCTATTAAAAATAAAGAAGTATATTTGTGTAACGGAAATTCTTAAAACTATGCATAATGAATAATAAAGCTGTTGAAACACTTGCTATAGATGCTGTAAGAGATAGCATTACAGCCACTGAAATTTTAGACCAGTTTATTGCAGATAATGATAAAGAACCATCATGGGACGGCTTCATTTATGTGTATAAAGGGAAACATCACTGTAATGAAAATTTCACAGGAAGAGTACCCGTACAAGTAAAGGGGAAATTAGTAAAAGATATGTCAAAGTCTCAAATTTCATATTCTATTGATGTATCACATTTAGTTAGTTACAAGAATGATGTCGGAGCAATATTATTTGTTGTTTATATAAATAGAGATAATCTTTATGATAGAAAAATCTATTACGAGACATTAACCCCTGTGAAGATCATAAATTATTTTAAACAAATAAATAATCAAAAGAATAAAAGTCTTAAATTACGAGAGTTTCCAAACGATAACGAATCGAAGTCGATAATTATTACCGATTTCTTATATCACAGTAAAAAACAATCTAGTTTTACTACACAAAAAATTCTTTCTTTTGATGACTTGCAAAATAGTAATATTCCATACAAATTTTCAATAGCACTTTCAGGGAGCTACATTAATGATCATAACTTTCAATATAATACTCCATATAATAGAGAAATTTATGTATACGTGACTATTGAAGGAAGTGATATTTTATTGCCAACAGATATAATAGCTACATCTCTGCAAACTACTGAGACTGTTGTTGATAATATAAAAGTTCAAGATAGATGCTTTTATTCAAAATTTCAACGAATTAGAACCACGCAAGGGGAGACTATGTTGAAAATTGGAGACAGCTTGACATTGGCAATGAATAGCAATGACTTAAAATTAAATGCAAAGATTGAATTATCATCAATGCTTCGTCGTAGAGCTACAGATTTAGCCTTTTTAATAGCTGCAATCAAAGAAAAAAAATTCTATATAGGAAATATAGAAATTGCAATGACACTACCCCCAAAAGAGGATATACTATTCGATATAGTTAACCAAGAGAGTTTATTATCTCGTTATAATAAAATAATTGACCTATTAGATGAATTACATATTGAGGAAGATGTCGATCTTGCAAATTTAACTACAAGACAACAAAAAGACATTGACACTTTAATTACTGCTATTTTACTTAAACAAAAAGTTAATATTAAAGTAGAAACATCCCCTTGTATATTGGACTTTAAACTAGAAAATATAATTATAAGATTGCTGATAACCAAAGATGAGCAAACGAACCAACATATTATTCATGATTTTTTTAATCTCAATTTAAATCTGTTTGGAAGCTTAGACGATGATACTCCTTTAAGAATTTCTCCATATTCAGTTTTAGAACCTAATGACTATTTGTATTTATCAAATATAGATTACAACTCCATATTGAAATCTTATCAATTAATTCTAAATTTCAATCCTACAGTTTATGCTTATGCAAATAACGATGTCTTAAAAATACTTTTAGCATACGATAAAAAAAATGATATAAAATTATTGGATACAGCAAGAAATATAACCAACTGGTTATTTGAACAAGGAAATATAGCTAAAGACATTGTGCTCCTCAACCAATTACAGATAACAAAACGTCAGAGACAATTAAATAAAGAAGAGCTAATACAATTATGTAAGCTAACAGAAAATGGAGAAGTTTCGGAAGATATAAAAGTTGGGGCATATCTTTTACTAGAAAATAAAGCTGCTGCCGAAATGCACTTCCTTAAATTGACCTCAGAAGAACAAGAGAATTTTAAAAATTACCCTATTTATAAATTTTGGGAAGCATAAGCTAATCTGCACTTTTTTAATGGAGACAATTTACATATTATCCTTCCCAAAATTACGTTTATTATATAGACAATTTGTTTTGAATTATCTTATATAGGATAGCTTCTTTAAGAAAAGCGGCTATCCCATTTACTTGAATTTTTCTTTTAATAATTAGATCAGCCAGTGATAGTTGGAAGATTATTACTGTCCTTATCTGTCTTAATAGTAAACTCCCTATTACCGGTACTACCCCAGTCTTCTATTTGAAGTCTATTTATTTTGTTGTTCTCAAAAGGAAATTGTATTTTTGTATCGGATTGGGTAAGCTCTGTCCAAGACATTTTAGAATTTGAAGAAGCGTTATGCTGAACTCTTGCGAGTGAAAACCTGAGAAATTTTCAAAGATGGCAAGAACGGCATAGTGGTTCTCACGCATATAGCGTGGGCTGCTATTACCATATCTGTCATCAAAGGTTTTCTCAGGACCTTCACTCGAAGACGTGGCGTTTGCAGTTCCACGCTTCGGTGTTTAATATAAAAGCCTTTGGGAACTGAAAGGTACAATATTTCGTATGAAAAAACTATTTTTATGTTTATTTGCAACAGCCTGTTTCTTCTCATGCAGTGATGATGACAAGAATGAATCTATCCGACTAACGGGAAATACTGAAACTTCACAAGTAGTATATGCAGACGAAACGAATAAACCTGAAGGTATTAGGTTTACTGCCACTGCTCCATGGACGGCAACAGTAAAAAATGCGACAGCAACCCGAAATAGTGAAGTCGATTGGCTATCTTTGAATATGTATAGTGGTGACGCTGGAGAATACACTTTAACTATGACACTACAACCTAATTTGACCGGGCAAGACCGGGTAGCTGAAATTATAATAACTTGTGCAGATACCATTATCCGTATTAGAGTGGAGCAAAAAGGGACAAAAGCAGACGGAGGGAAGCCGGAAGGAACAGAAAAACGATTGATAGACAATATTGTATGCAAATGGGAGGATTCAAAAGACGATTGGAGACAGGATATTACGGAATTCACATACAATCCGGATGGAACTGTGAAACTAATCGCCAATTATGGTGATTACAACAACAATGGTATCATTGATACCGATGAACGTAACGAAGCTCTGGAATGGAAAACAGAACTCAGATATGATACAGCAAACAAAAAAGTATATACTAAAAGCACTGATTATGAAGAAAAAACAGAAGAAGAACATTTTGAAACAGGTGAACTGAAACTTAATGACGAAGGGTACGTGATAGAAGCAAAATATGAAACAAATGATGACGGTAAAACAGAAACATATCGTATTTCCTATCAGGACGGCTATATCATTACGGTAGAAGCAACCGAATCGGGTGATAATTCAAAATATATAGAAAAAACGGAATGGCAAAATGGTAATTTGGTAAGGGTTTCAAGTAGTAGAGATTCTCAAATATATGGATATTCCGATATTACTTACGGAAATGAACTAAACCGTTCCGATGTTTCCATAGACTTGAATTTTATTATCGCAAATACTGAATGGTACAGTTGTTTGGGAGAAGATGGAAATTATGGATTAAAAGTCTGCGGCCTTTTCGGCAAGCGTAGCAAGAATATGATAAAAAATGAAACTGGATCCGATTATTCTTGGGATGGTAGCCTACAGGGGAAGAGCTCATATACATATACCTACGAAAACGACGCAAAAGGATTTATCACCAAAATCACCGTTGATAACAACAATGGCGGCCATCAAAGTAACTCTAACTCTATTTACATGATCAACTACAAGAAATAAGCAAACACAGATTATTAATCATATTTAAAATGCTGTTTGTGAAAATAACGTCTTTATGAGGAAGACCTTTGTATACCTTGAAAAACTGTTGTTAATAATTTTTAGAGATCCAAAGTAAGTATAATCGGAGTTGGTCAGAGACGAAAGTATGAAGCGAAGTGGAATATAAGACATAGCTGAAAGACAAGAGGGGAAGTGTAAATAAAAAATCCACAAAAAAGTCACATAAAAACAATTAAATAGCAATATTCATAATATAGAATATCAGCAAATAAACCAAGGAGGATAAATTATGAAAAATAAAAAAGGAACTAGTTTATTAAAAATTGATAATTTTTTAGTAGAAACAGACCAAATAAACTCCTCAGATGAAACTTTTAATAAATTAATGTTTTTATATTCATCAGCATTAAAACAACTAGAAACAAAAATGGATATTTTAAAGGAAGAATTCAATTGTTTTTACGGATGTTCAATAATAGATCACACACAAACGAGAATAAAAAAGCCTGAAAGCATAATTAAAAAAATGGAAGACAAAAAGTATGAAAAAACATATAGAAATTTAGTGGAACAGATAAATGATATAGCTGGATTACGAGTAATATGTCCAATAAAGGATAATGTATTTACAATAGTAGATTTAATAAAGAATATGCCAGATGTAAATGTCATAAAAGAGAAAGATTACATAACAAAGCCGAAAAAAAGTGGATATTCAAGTTATCATATGATAGTAGAAGTACCAGTACCTTTAATGAAACAGATAATACCAGTAAAGGTAGAAATACAAATACGAACATTAGCAATGGATTTTTGGGCAAGTTTAGAGCATGATATAAAATATAAAACAAACAATAAACTTACTAAGAAAATGTCAAATGAACTAGTCAAATGTGCAAAAATGATAAACAAAATGGACGATAAAATGTTAGTGCTTAAATATGGAGATGGAACTAAAACAAAAATTTGAGTTCAAGATAAAGAAATTAATTAATTAAAACTTATTATATCTTCTAAGTTAAATATAGATTTTTATATAAAAAAATGGAATGTGATCTCTTTTCTATATTTATGGAAAAGAGAATAGTTCACTATTGCAAAATAGATACAAATATTATATAATTCAAAATATAATAAATGAACGGAGGAAAAAATGCAAGGCAGACAGACTAATTCTAATATATATTATATAAAAGGACTAGCTCAAGAGGCATTAAAAAGTGGGATAACTATAGATGAAGTAAATGAAGTTTTTAATAGGAAAAATGAAGCAATAAAAAATATGGAAAATAATAACAAAGAGCTATTATACAGATGATAAAAAATTGGAGGAAGATATATGGATAAAAAATATGCAAAAGCATATACAGAAGTAATTGAAATATTAAAGCATATTCCCAAAGAAGAATATAATAAAATACCTGAAACTGAAATTCAATTTTATGAAAATAATTGTGATAAAAACTATAAATATGTGTATGACGAAAATAAAACCATAAAAGAACAACCAATATCACGAGAAGCAAATGCAGTAATAATTTCAATATATATGAATTATTTTGCAAATGAAAAGCAAAAAGGAATAATTAACGAAATTTTGAAACAAAATAGTATTAATGCTGAAAATGAAAAAAAGAAAAAATATGATATTAATAATATTTTTTCAAAAGGAAATATTATAAACTCAAATAATATTGATAGTCAGAATAATAGTGAAAATGGTTCTTCTGATGAAGATAGCTCTAATGAAAATGATAAAAAAAATACATCTGAAAATTTACCTATTGAAATAAATGATAAAAAAGAAAACTTTATTAAAAAGATAATAAACAAAATAAAGAAATTGTTTGTAAAAGCATAATTGTAATAAATAAGGGATAATCTTTGAAAAATAAGGTTATCTCTTATATTATTTTTGGTTTATAGGCATCCATATAAAAACCTAAATTTTAAAAAAAAGGATGGTAAAAAATGTTAAGAGAAGAGCTAAATGAAAAGGATACATGGGATTTAACAACAATATTTGCAAATAATGAGGAGTTCGAAAAGGCTTTTAATAATGCAAATATTGAAATTGAAAATATAAAAAAATATGAAAATATAATGATTAATTCTTCAGATGAATTATATCAAACTACAAAAACAATATATGAGGTTGGAGAAAAAATTGATAGAATTTATACTTATGCAAATTTAAAATATTCAGAAGATACATCAAATAATGATTCACAAACTTTAATTGGAAGAGCACAAGAGCTATATAAAAAGTTCTCTGAAGCGACAGTATTTTATGATACAAAATTGATTTCTTTAGATGAAGAGACTTTTGAAAAATATATAAGTGAAAACAAAAATTTAAGAGAATATGAAATAGTATTAAGAAATGCATATAAATATAAACCACATACATTAAGTGATGCAGAAGAAAAATTATTAGCTGCATTTCAAAAAGAAAGAGGAACTGTATCTGATATATACGAAACATTTACAGCTTCAGATTTGACATTTGGAAAAATTAAAGATGAAAATGGTAAAGAAGTTGAATTAACAGATACTAATTATAGTCTTTATATGAAATCTCAAAATCCAGAAGTTCGTAGAAGTGCATTTAAAACATTATATAAAACATATGAGCAATATCAAAATACATTTGCATCAATATATGCTGGTCAAATTGAAGTTGAAAAAACATGCGCAAAAGTACGTGGATACAAATCTGCAATGGAAGCAGCCTTATTTGCAGATGATGTAACACCAGAGGTTTATGATAATATAGTAAATAGTATATCAAATCATTTAGATGTATTGTTTAAATATTATAGAATGAAAAAACGTGTTTTAGGTTTAAATGATATGCATATTTATGATATATATGTCCCATTAATTTCAAATTTTGAAAGAAATTACACATATGATGAAGCTGTTAATGAAGTATTAGAAGCAACACATATATTCGGAGATGAATATGTAAATATACTAAAACAAGGATATAAAGATAGATGGGTAGATGTTTATCCAAATAAAGGAAAACGCGGAGGAGCTTTTTCTGGTGGTTGTGCCACAACAAATCCATTTATATTATTAAATTTTCAAGGAACTGAATATGATGTTTCTACATTAGCACATGAATCAGGTCATTCAATGCATAGCTATTTTACAAGAAAAAATAATCCATTACAATATGCTGATTATAGAATATTTGTTGCAGAAGTTCCATCAACAGTAAATGAACTTATTTTAGCATATTACAGATTAGAGCATACAGAAAATAAGCTTGAAAAACTATCAATATTAAATTCATTATTAGAGCTATATAAAGCAACAATATATAGACAAATAATGTTTGCAGAATTTGAAAAAACAACACATGAGTTATCAGAAAAAGGAGAAGTTTTAACAGCTGAATTACTTAACAAAAAATATTATGAAATAAATGAAAAATACTTTGGCGGTGAAATAATATTAGATAAGGAAATTTCATATGAATGGATGAGAATACCACATTTTTATTATAATTTTTATGTATATAAATATGCAATAGGATTAACAGGAGCGAGCAAAATAGTAAAAAGAATAAGAGCAAAAGAACCACATGCACTAGAAGATTATTTTGAATTTTTGAAAATAGGAAATAAAAAGAATCCAATGGAATCATTAAAAGTAGCAGGTGTAGATTTTACAAATGCAAATGTATTTGACAGTGCAATACAAATATTTGATGAATTAATAGACGAATTCGAGAAGTTATATAAAGAGCTTTAAAATGGGGACGGTCCTTAAAATACTATATTTTAAAGTAAAAAATAAGCAATAATAAATAATTTAAAAGGGAGAAAAATATGAGTTTTCTTATGATAAATTCGAAAGTAAAACTTGGTTGTAATATATGTGATAAGTGTTGTATTAATAGAGGAGATATAAAATTAACCCCCATAAATGTTATACAAATAAGTGAATATTTAAATATATCAATACCGGAATTTTTAGAAAAATATACTAATAAATTAGAAGATGAACCACTTGAAATAGTATTAAAACCAATAGGAATTAAAAATAGATGTATATTAAATGATGAAAAAACAAATATGTGTACAATACATTCTGTAAAACCTATGCAATGTGTTACATTTCCATTAGTTCCAGTTGATTTAAAAAATGATATATTTTTTAATCAAGATACATGTGTTTGCGATGAGAAAAAAGAAATGAAAGTAATTGATTGGTTGAATGGTAAAAATGGTATATATGTTAAATATAAAAAAATATATCTAGAATGGATTGAACTAATAGAAAATCTTCAACAACATTGGGATGAATATAGTCAAAATGAAAAAGATGAAATATATAAAATTTTGTTTTTAAACTATAGACAAGGTGAAAAAAATATAAAAAAAGCGGTAAGAAAAAACTTTCGAATGATTAAAAAGATGTATTATAAAAAATAGCAAAATCTTAAAATTGGAGATGGTTAAAATGAAGAAAATAGTAGCAATAGGTGGAGGCGAAAATGGTCATGAAAATAGGCCATATGAAACTGAGAAAATTGATAAAGAAATTGTTAGAATATCAAATAAAAACAATCCAAAACTGTTGTTTATAGGTTTTGCGGGAAAAGAATATGAAAAATCATATTATGATGTAATTAAAAGAAATTTTGAAAGTATTGGCTGTACAACTACATTATTTAAATATGAGGATGTAAAAAATAAAGAACTTGCAAAAAAATTAATTGAAGAATCAGATATCATTTATATTGGTGGTGGAAATACAATTAATTTAGTGAAAATAATAAAAAAGTATGAAATTGATAAATTACTATATAACGCATATGAAAATGGAACCGTAATGGCGGGAATAAGTGCTGGAGCAATTTGTATGTGTCGTTTTGGAATATCAGATTCAAGAAAATATAAAAAAGATAGTAAAAAATATACGAGAGCAACTGGGTTAGGATGGATAAATCTTTTAATTTGTCCTCATTATAATGCTGAAACAAGAAGACAGAGATGGACTAAAAAAATAATGAAAAGAACATTTAAAGTGCCATGTATTGCGTTAGATAATTGCACAGCTATAGAAATTATTGATGATAAATATAAAATTATTAAGTCAAAAAAGAATGCATCAGTAAAAAAAATTTATTGGAAAAATGGAGAATATAAAAAAGAAGAAATAGAGAATGAAGAACAAATAAAAAAATTATCAAATTTACTTAGAATGTATTGAAAAAACAAAAGAAAACTGTTATAATAATATAATCTTATGTAAAGGAGGTTCTACAAATTATGTATAATGTAGAACAAATTGAGATTCGGTATGAAGAATCTGACACTGTTTTTGTAAAAGGATCTTATAAGGATTTGGAATCTTTTTTCAAGAGCGGTTACATCAAGAAGTCCAGGAGCAATGGCTACTTTGAACTCTTGAGACCAACGAGGGTTTTTGTATTCGGAAATTGTGGAAAAAATGGCTGTTTTCTTCATGAAATGAAAGCTGCTATCTTGGCTCATTATGACAAGAAGAAAATCACAATGCCGATTACAGACCAATTCAATAATGATTTCAAATCAGGCAAAGTTCGTATTAAAATGGATGATGCATCAGTTGTAATTGAATAGTTGAAAAAAGCGAAAAGCTGTGCTGTACTAGTTATAGTACAGCTTTTTGTGACTTTATAAAATAATAAAAATTAGAATACTTAGAGAATAGTATTTTTGAGGTATAAAATATTGACAAATAAAGACAAAAATGTTAACATTAAAAACAATTAAATTAACTATGCAAAAAAGGAAAAAGTAGAGCTCTATAAGTCAAAATAAAGAGAGATAATGGTTGGTGGAAATTATCAGAATATAGAAATCGAATTACAATTCTTATAGTAGTTACGTAAATGATTACGAAAATCAAAATAAGGCAAAAACTTGTTTAAATAAAAACAAGAAATTGTAAATAAAGGTGGTACCACGAGTCAATTCGTCCTTTAACAGGATTGAATTGACTTTTTTGTATTTAAGAAAGTTTTTTCTTAAACTACCAGAAAAATTAAGGAGGTAAATATGGAAGGATTAGAATTAATTAAAAGAAAAGCTGTTCAAATTATTTCTGAAGAAGATTTGGATAAAAAGTTAAAATCAGGAAAAAAATTAACAATTAAACTTGGAGCAGATCCAAGTAGACCAGACTTACATTTAGGACACACAGTTGTTTTAAGAGCATTAAAAACATTTCAAGAAATGGGACATGAAGTTGTTTTTATAATTGGTGATTATACAGGTATGATTGGAGATCCAACAGGAAAAAGTAAAACTCGTCCAGCTTTAACATATGAACAAGTTCATTCTGCAGGAGAAAGCTATTTTAAACAAGTTACAAAAATACTTGATCCAGAAAAAACAAAAATTGTATATAATTCAGAATGGTTATCAAAATTAAGTTTTAAAGACGTACTAAGTTTAGCAAGCAAGTATACAGTTGCAAGAATGCTTGAAAGAGATGACTTTAAAAAGAGATACGAAAATAATATGCCATTAAGTATGCATGAATTGTTTTATCCTCTAATGCAAGGATATGATTCTGTTGCAATTAATGCTGATATCGAAATTGGAGGAACAGATCAAACATTCAACTTATTAGTAGGAAGAGAGCTTCAAAAAAATTATGATCAAGAGCCACAAGTAGTAATAACATTTCCATTATTAGTTGGATTAGATGGAAAAGATAAAATGAGTAAATCATTAGATAATTACATAGGAATTGATGAAAGTCCAGAAACAATGTATGAAAAAGCAATGAAAATTCCAGATGATGTATTATTTGATTACTATAAATTAACAACAGATTTAGATTTAGTAGAAGCTGATAAACTAATTAAACAAGATATAATAAAAGCACATAAAGTATATGCTGAAGAAATTATAAAAATGTATCATGGAGAGGAATTTATAAAACAAGCAGAAGAAAGATATGGAAAAATAGCAAAAGGTGGAATTCCCGAAAACATAAAAGAAGTAAACTTAAGTAGTGAATCATCAGAATTTAAATTATGCGACATATTAGTAAAAGTAGGATTTGCATCATCAAAAAGTGAAGCAAGAAGAATGATACAAGGTAATGGGGTAAAAGTAAACTCAGAAGTAGTTAATGATATAAATGCTACAATAGAAATAAAAGGTGATGTTGTTATTCAATTTGGAAAAAACAAATTTATAAAGGTTGTTTAAATCTGTTGGAAAGGAATGAATAACAAAATGGAAAAGAAAAAAACGAAGTTATCAAAATGGCATATAGCTATAATTATAATTGGAATTATTTTTAATGGAATAGGAATAATACATTCAAATTTATGGTTTGATGAAGCTTATTCTGTTGGAATGGCATCACATAATTTTGGTGAGATATGGAATATAGGTGGTCATGATGTGCATCCAGTATTGTATTATTGGATACTGAGCATAATAAATGTTATATCTGGTGGAAGTGTAATTGCATACAGAATATTTTCACTAATTTGTATAGCACTATTAAGTATATTAGGTTATACTCATATTAGAAAAGATTTTGGAGAAAAAACAGGAATATTATTTTCATTTTTTGCGTTATTCTTACCAGAAATATGTATATTTGCAAATGAAATAAGAATGTATTCATTAGCAGTATTGTTAGTGACAATATGCGCAATATATGCATATAGAATTTTTAAAGGCGATACTTCATGGAAAAATTGGATAATATTTGAAATATCAAGTTTAGCATGTTTATATGTACACTATTATGGTCTAATGGCAGCTGGATTAATACATGTGATAATGCTAATAAACTTTATAAAAAATCATAGATTACAATCAATAAAAAGAATAATATTATTTGGAATTGCATTAGTTATGTTATATATACCATGGTTAGTTTACTTTGTTAGTCAATTAGAACATGTAGCAAAAGGATTTTGGATTGGATTTGAGTTTCCAAATACTATAATTGAATTATTAAGCTATCAGTATATAGGAAATTTAAATTATTATGTATGTTTTTCAATATCAATATTGTTATACATATATTTAGGAGTACAATTACACAAAATTAAAAAAGCTAAGGAAGATATATTACCTGTCAAATTATCAATAGGAATATACTTGGCAGTAATTATTGCAGCGGTCTTAATAACTGTATTAGCTAAAACATCAATAATATTTTATAGATATTTATTTGTAATAACAGGTTTATATATCTTTACATTAAGCTTTATATTAGCTAAATCTAAAAATAAAAAAATGGTTACTTTAATATGTATAGTAACAGCAGTTTTAGCTATTGCAAGTAATGTAAAAATGATAGAAGTAAATTACAATTCAGAAAATACAAAACCAATTGAATATTTAAACGAGAATATACAACCAAATGATGTAATTGTATATACAGATATAGGTTCAGGTTCAATAGTTGCAGTTAATGTAACAAATAATAAACAATATTATTATAATGAGGAAGATTGGGGAGTACAAGAAGCATACAAGGCATTCGGTCCTCAAATGGATACATATGTAACACCAGATTTTATTAATGAATTATCTGGAAGAATATGGATAATAGATGGTACTTCAGATGCATGTTATAAAAAATATTTTAGTGATGAACAACAATACACATATGTAAGTCAGCAATCATTTTCTACTAAATATCATGAATATAATTATGTAATAACATTAGTTGAAAAAGATGGGACTAAATAAAGGAGAAAAAATAGTAAATGGAAGATAAAATTAAAATACAAAAGATAAAACTTGGTTTGTCAATTGGAGTTTTAGGAATTGTTTCAACAATTACAGCATATCTTATTACATTACTTGTTAGTAAAATTAATATAGTAACAGAGCAAAATAAATTTGTTATAACATATTTAATAAATGCAATTTCAATATATGTTATAGGGTATGGTTCAATAAAACTATTATTAAAAAATACAGAAAATGTAGAAAAAAAAGAAAAGAAAAAATTAAAAATATCTAACTTTTTGTCGCTAATAGCAATATTAATAGGTTCAGCTCAAATAGTAAATATAATAACGCAAATTATTTTAACAATTATAAAGTCAATTTTTTCAATACATATAAATAACAATGTTGCAGAACTTATGGAAACATCGGATTCAATATCTCTAATATTATTTGCAGTTATTTTAGGACCTTTATTTGAAGAGCTAATATTTAGAGGAACTTTATTAAAAAAGTTGAGGGTATTTGGAGATAAAACTGCAATAATATATACCGCAATAGCATTTGGTTTATTTCATTGTAATATAGCTCAAATTCCATTTGCAATTACCGCGGGACTTATATTAGCATATACAGTTGTAAAAACAAATAATATAGTGTATTCTATTATATTACATATGATTTTAAATGGATTGAGTGTGGCATTAACAATATTACTTAAAGGAAATCAATATATAATTATAATGTTGATTATGCTATTAATATTTGCATGTATAATTTTAACTTTGATATTTGTACCAATAAAACTATCAAATAAAGAAGTAAAAATAGAAAATGAAAGTAAATATGAAAAAAAGAATTTATACAAAAACATAGGTTATATTTTTTCAGTAATATCAATAGTAATATTAACAATAGTATCAGCTATTGATATATAAAATGAATGGAGGGGAAAAATGGTATTAGAATTTTTTAAAGCAATTATATTTGGTATAGTTGAAGGAATAACAGAATGGTTACCTGTAAGTAGTACAGGACATTTAATATTAGTAGAAGAGTTTATAAAATTTACAAAAGTTTCAGATAACTTTTTTAAAGTATTTGATGTTGTAATACAATTGGGAGCAATACTTGCAGTAGTATTAATTTATTTTAAAGATATATGGCCTTTTACAAATGATACAAAAAAGGCATATACAAAACATGGACTATTATCACATATTGATAAAAATATAACAAATTTATGGGGAAAGATACTAGTTGCATGTGTACCAGCAGCTATAGTAGGACTACTTTTTGATGATAAATTTGAAGCACTATTTTATAATCCAGTTTGGGTTTCAATAGCTTTAATAATATTTGGTATTGCATTTATAGTAATAGAAAATTGGCATAAAGGAAGAAAGTCCAGAATAAATAGTGTACCAGCAATTACATATAAAGATGCATTAATAATTGGAGTATTCCAATTATTAGCAGCAATATTTCCAGGAGTTTCTCGTTCTGGAGCAACAATAATAGGAGCTTTATTAATAGGTGTATCAAGAAAAGTTTCTGCTGAATTTACATTTTATTTAGCAGTTCCAGTAATGTTTGGAGCAAGTTTATTAAAGATAGTAAAATATGGATTAAATTTTACAGGAACAGAGATAGCGTTATTAATACTTGGAATGGTAACTGCTTTTATTGTATCATTATGGATAATAAAATTCTTAATGAATTATATCAAAAAACATGATTTCAAAGTATTTGGATGGTATAGAATTATATTAGGTGCATTAGTATTATTATACTTTTTAGTAATAAAATAAATTGTATACGAAATAACTATAGTTTAAATAAAACCCAATATTAAGTTTTTACTTAATATTGGGTTTTTATTTTTATATGATGATTTTTTATTTAATTGTAATAAAATTAAAAAAATTGAATAAAGTATATTATTAATATTTACAATTTAACAGAGTTGTGATATAATAAAATTCCTGTTGTAAATTACATCAGGTAAAAGCTTCCATGTTTGACATTATACGAGAGACAGAGCAGAAAAAATTTTTTAGGAGGTGAAATCTAATGCACTATGAAGATGCATGGGTCGAAATGAATGTCAAGGAGCTGAGAAAACGGTCGATTCAATTAAGTGGATATTATTATGATGGGCATTTAATTCTCATCAGAGGTAATTCGCCTGATTATCACATTGATCTTATTAAAAGCAATGGGATAAGGGTTATTACTGTAAATGAATGCTTAATTGATTATCGAGAAATCTCCAAAGAAGGAAATATCAAAAGACGAATGGAAATTTTTATGGATGCTGTTCGGAATTTTGATTTCTATTTCTTGGTAGACAAAAAGCTCAGTGACCTTATCGAATACGGCTACGAAGAGGATAATGACTAAGTCATTATAAGCGAAAACAAGCAGAAACAGTTGAAATACTGTTATCTGCTTGTTTTTGTTTAAATTTGTGATTAACATATTAATTGGATAATATAAAATTTATGAAATAAAAAATATTGCTAAGTAATATTCGTTTTGATAAAATATATCTATAATTTGTAAATAAATTATAGATATTCTTTTATTATTTATAAATTACAGAAGCTTAAAGCGTATTAAATTCAAAAGAAAATAAGGGGAGGAAATGGATATGTCAAAATTAAAAGAAAAGAGCAAAATAAGTACTGAAAAAATTAAAAAAGATCATGGAACAAGAAATATGATAATTTTTTTAGTAATTTTTTCAATTGTATGTATTGGAGTTACATCATTTCTTATATTAAAAAATAACAATTCGAAAATTAGTAATGTGATGGAAAACATTAAAGAAAATGTTTCAAAAAATAAAAATGAACAAAGTCAAAATGATGTACAAGGGGTATCTTCGCTAAATGATACATATGCTGAAAATCCAATTAAAATATCAAAAGAAAAATTTTCTATAAACGGAAAAAGCGATGTAGACGGGGAATGTATTCAAATAGATGGAATGAAAGATGAAAAATTGCAACAAAAAATAAATGATAATATAAAAGAAAAAATGACTGATTGGTGTAATTCAAACAATGAAAAAGTATTAAATAATATAGATGTAAAATGTACTGCAAATTTTGGAAATGCTATATCTATTAAAGCTGTAAAAGATTTTGATTCATATAACCAATATGATTTTTTTGTAATGAATATAGATTTATCAACTGGAAATGAAATAAAATTTAATGAAATGTTTACAAATAATGCAGGAATAAAAAGCATTATTTCTGAAAGTGCATATGACACATATACTGAGAATGCTTCAGGAGGAGATATGACGGATCTTAATGATGAACCTGTATTTTCAGATGGAAAAGAAAATGAAGATTTTTATTATGAAACTGAAGAGGAAAAAGAAGAAAGAAAAGATGAATATGCTAAAACTGAAGATAAGGTATTTAAGTTACTAAATAGTTATAATAATGATAATAATTTAAAATTTTATTTTACTCCAAGATGTATCTATATTTATGATAATGACAATATAACTATAACAATAAAAATGAAAAAATATTATAGTCAAATTGCAATTTATAACAGATTTAAAACAAATGATACCATATATGATGGAAAATATGAAAATCAAGATATAATTGAAAATAAAAATATACCTGTGTTTGTATCAACAAATACAACAAATGTTGGGGTAGATGTTGCTTTATCAGAACCTGTAGATATTGTGTATTTAAATCAGCAGAAAAAATCAGATAATATTTTTTATAATGTAGTAATTGATAAATCGTATGAAGGAGAAAAAGACAAGAACTATAATACAATATTAGAAAATGTTAAAAAGATCGCTTTGGAAAAAATTAAACAAAAAGAAGAAGAAAATAAAAAGAATGATAGAACAAGTTTTTATCAAATTAGTGTTTCTATAGGTAATTATATCGGATATGATATTTCAGTAAGTATTTCTGAATATAGTGTATCTGCTAGTAATAGAGAAAATTTTTATAATGGTACATTAAGTTATTTACAAAGTGGTAATTATATAATCTATTGGGAAAATGATGAATATGATGATGATTATAATCCTTGGAAAAAATATATAAATAATTCCAAAGAAATTATGGTAGAAAAGGGATATATTGACTATAATTATGATTCAAAATCAAAAGAATTGGTTGTTAAGAAAATTGGAGAAACTACAGTGAAAAATCAAGCAACAATTGAAAATAACACTGATGAAAATAAAACTACACAAAATAATAAAACCATTGTAATAGATGCAGGACATCAAGCAAAAGCGAATAATGAAAAAGAGCCAATTGGTCCAGGAGCAAGTGAAACAAAAGCAAAAGTTACTGATGGAGCAATAGGAGTTTCTACAGGACAAAAAGAATCAGAGCTAAATTTAAAAGTGTCACAAATGTTAGAGCAAGAGCTAACAAAAAAAGGATATAATGTAATAATGACAAGAACTGAAGAAAATGTGAATATGAGCAATAGTGAAAGAGCACAAATTGCAAATAATGCAAATGCAACAGCTTTTATAAGAATTCATGCAAATTCTGCGGATAGTAGTTCTGCTAAAGGTGTTTTAACAATGTGTCAAACATCACAAAACAAGTATAATGGTAATTTAGCAGATAAAAGTTATTCATTATCTAAATCAATTGTTGATAATGTTGCAAAAACAACAAACACACAAAATAGAGGTGTTACAAGAACTGATGATATGTCTGGAATAAATTGGTGTAAAGTACCTGCCACAATTGTTGAAATGGGATTTTTAAGCAATTCAGATGAGGATAAATTATTAGCTGATGAAAATTATCAAAAAAAGATTGTAAATGGAATTATTAATGGATTGGAAGAATATTTAAATAGTTAATCTAATTAGTTTAATAAAAATTAGTAAAGAAAAATGTTGTTATCTAATACAAATTTGGATAGCAACATTTTTTCATTATTAAATTAATTTAGCAATATCATCTGGAATATTTGCAATATATTCAACAGGTGTATTTTTAATAGGGTGTATAAATTTTATTTTATACGCATGTAATAACTGTCTTTTAAATTTAGAATCATGCTCTCCATAAAGAGTATCTCCTAAAATATAATGTCCAATAGCAGACATATGTACTCGTATTTGATGAGTTCTACCAGTTTCAAGCAAACACTTTACAACAGAATAATTTGAATGCTCTGAAGTAACTTCATAATGAGTTATTGCAGTATCACCATCTAATCTGATACATCTTTCAATTATACTTCCATCTTTTCGTCCAATAGGTAAATTAACAGTTCCTTTTTTATTATCAAATATTCCAGAGCAAATTGCAATATATTCTTTTTGAAAATTCTTGAATTTCATTTGTGAAATAAGACATTCTTGAATATATTCATTTTTTGCAAAAATAACAATTCCAGAAGTATCTTTATCAAGACGAATAACAGGTCTAATTTTCTTTTTTAGTCCAATAGAATCAAAATAATATTTAACACCATTAGACAAACTATTTTCATAATGCAACATAGATGGGTGAACTGGTAAATGAGGAGGTTTATTAATTACCAAATAATATTCATCTTCATATAAAATATCCAAATCCATTTTGACAGGAACAATATTACTGCTATCCTCAATAAAATCAATTCTAACAATAATTACATCATTAGTTTTTAGAGATTTTGAAACATAAGTAGGTTCACCATTTAAAAAAATATTTTTACTATTTTTCAATTTAAGCAAAAGCCTATCAGAAATATGAAAATAAGCTTTTAAAACTTCTTTAACATTTGTATAGCAATCATTTTCTTTAACAACATATCTTAAATCCATAATTTCTCCAATCTTAAAGTGTGTTAACGGTGAGGCAATGGTGGGTTGTCAAAGAGAACCGTCCCCATTGACAACCCACCATTGCCTCACATTAGAGATTAAACCTCTCTGTTTAAATTTCCATTTGTATAATTTTCACCTTCTAATCTAGTGCCTTGTTTTGTGCTTTTTATAATTGTGTTAATATCAGATAAAGATTCATCTAAAAAGTCTAATCTAACAGATGTTACATTTAAATCAGTTGAGTCTATACTTGTAATTTTTGAGTTATATATTGTTGTTATTCCATTTTCAACTTGTAATTTAAATTCTAGTCCTAATCTATCTTTTAAATAAAAATCCGAATAATCTTTACAATGTTTTGAACATTTTAAGTAACATTTATTTGACTTTCCAAGTAGACAGTAATTTGAATTCATTACTGGTGTGTTACCATAAACTATTAATTCTTTTTGAAATTTGTCTGATAAAGCAAGCAAAGAATCTTTACTTAGTTCTGGTGACAATGTGCATGTAGATATTCCATATTTTTGTAAGTCATTTAATGTTAAATCATTAAAAATATTAAAAGTATAATTAGCAATAAATTCATATTTATCTGAATATTTTTCTAATAATTTTAAGTGTGAAATATTTGATAAAACAAAT
>ERZ832317.2439-NODE-2439-length-21354-cov-3.484342_pt1 | contig 21354 bp, 17 predicted proteins | sample MGYA00519695_ERZ832317 | MGnify/ENA primary metagenome ERZ832317 (study PRJEB31850, sample SAMEA3708726) | human gut metagenome | biome: human gut; feature: human-associated habitat; material: faeces | place: China | collected 2014 ...
ACAGTCCGACATTAGTAGCCGGTGTCAATACACTTCAGAGTGGAACCAATCAGTTGGCAAGCGGACTGAATACACTGGGAAGCCAGATGTCTTCCGGATCTGCAACACTTGCAGCCAACAGTGGTGCACTTAGAAGCGGAGCTTCCGAACTTCAGTCAGGTGCAAAAGAACTTGCAGAAGGCATGGCGAAATTTGACAAAGAAGGAACAAGCAAGTTGAAGAGCACCGTGGAAGATGAACTTGGTGATGTACTTGACAGAATCGATGTACTGACATCAGAAAATTGCAAATACAGTACATTCAGCGGTAAGGATAAAGCAATGGATGGTAATGTAAAATTTGTGATTGAGACGGATGCGATCGAGTAAATAATATGAATATGAAATAAAAAGAATCACAGGTGGAAGAGGATGAAGTAATATGTTCCCTGTTAATTAGACGAGGGGCGTATTACTTCATCCTCTTCCGTTTGTGATTCTTTTTTTATTTTTTCAACATTCTCCAGAGAGTGCTTCTGCTTATTCCAAGACGTTTGGCAGTTTTTTCTTTATTTCCATGTTCTTCGGCAAGGACCCATTGTATGATTTGATAGTTCATTTCATCCAGCGTGGTTGACAGATTCAGTGTGGTCTGTGGGGCATTGCCGGATATTGCCGGTTCGGCATCAAGAATAGCCTTTGTGTCAGTGTAAGTGATATAAGGTGTCTGGGTGATCACAACCAATTCTTTAATAACATGATGAAGCTGATCAAGGTTTCCGGGCCACGGAAAAGAATGCATAAGATCCATTGCTTCTGCTTCAAATCCAATAATCTGTTTTCCAATAGTGATATTCATCCGATGAATATAAAGAGCTGTAATACTTGAAAGATCATTGATGCGTTCCCGTAAAGGAGGAAGTCGTAAAGTAAGACAACTTAGCCTGTTTTCAAGATAAGAACGACACAGATCTTCCTGTCCCTTGGAAAAATTTTCAAGCGTTATAGAAAAAATCAGGCGGTTTCTTTTGGAAAGCCTTGAATTGTCTATATAGGAAAACAGGTTATCCAGTTGAGCTTTTGAAAGAGAAGCCAGACTTTTTATATATAAAGTTGCATTTGTGGCAGCAAAAGGAGATTCTATGCTATTAAGGAGTGTATTCCATTTTCTCTCGCCGATCAATTCACAGTTAATGATATACAGCGGAGCTGTATTATTGGGACTGTTTTCATACAATTGTCTGGCAATCTTATCCTTTCCTGTTCCGGTCTCTCCAATAATTAATACAGGGAAATTATTTTTTGAGTATTCCTGTATGAGAGTGGCAGTATTACCAACATGATGAGAACTGCTATATTCATTGGAATATTCCTGTGAAGTATGGTCAAGCCGGTTATAAATAGTAATCTCGGATGAGTCGTCAGAAAATAATGCCATCTGCTGCCGGATGGTGATAGCAGTATATTTCTGGTTTTCATATATCAAATGCCGGTTGGTCAGGACATATATTTTATCGCGGATCTGTCTGGTGACAGTCTGATCCGGAACTTTAAGAAATGCTTTAAGATATGTATTTATCAGATTCATCAGGGCAATATTACGATCATTATCTGTAAGGCTGGAAAACCATAAATTACCTGCAGGATCATAAATCATGAATTCTCTTTCTTCATCAGAAAGAAGTGCCTGAAACAGGTCTTTTTGCTTATGGACATGTTGAGAAGACCGTACTAACTTTATAGCCTCATCGATTGCAGCATTAATACTTTCGGTACCGGATGAGATGAAAAGAGAATTCATTCCAAGTGCCTGGGCAGCTTTAGAACCGGCCATATCACATAGTGCGAGTGTACAGCCGTTTTCATATGCTTTGCGAAGTGTCGGAAGAGTATCGGTTTCGCTTGTAAAAGTAAATATGTCAATGTCATATTGTAACAGATCGCAGAGAATTCGAGAGCAGTTTGTTATAGATGAAAAGCCTGCGATAACAAATTTACCGGAATAATTTTCAGCCAGTTTAATTGTTCTCAGAACATCATAGACAGAAATTGGAATATCTATGACCGGAAGTTCAACAGTTGATCTTATAAGTTCTGCTGTGCCGCCTCGTGAAATGATCACATCATAATTATTATGAGCCAGTTCCATTGCAATCTGTTTTCCTGTGTTCAGGTCTCCAATTTGGACAGTCATTTTTATATCATCACGTGTCTGAGCAATTGTGGAGATTGCATCGGCCAGTCCTTCATATGGTGCAACGGCCAAAATCTTTGTTTTCTGCATAAAAAGAATCCTCCTGTATAGTTTGTGCTTATAATTAACAGAATAATACGAAATGTTTTAAAATGCAACAAAAATAAATAATGATGTTTCAGAATAAAACGGAAAAATGAAAAAATCAAATGGAAAAACAATGAAAAAGCATGTATTATAAACGAGAAGACAACAAATAAGAAAAGAAAAGTTTCAAAATAAAACGGGAGGACTAAGAAATGAGTTATCAGATTAAAATTCCATCATATACTTGCGGAGGTGAAGGTTGTATTGAAAATGTACCAGCTATTATAGAAAAAGAACATGCAAAGAAGATAATGGTTTTTACTGATAAAGGCATAAGATCAACAGGACTTTTAGATGGGTTGACAAAGATTCTTGATGAAACAGCAGCAGAGTATAAAATTTTTGATGATTTGACACCGGAACCTGCATATCAGGATGTAGAAAGAGTTATGGATGAAGCTGCTCAGTATGAAGGAGATTTCATTATTGCAATTGGCGGTGGAAGTGTCATGGATGCCGCAAAGCTCTGTAGCGTATTAAAAGGAGCTTCTTATACAGTGAAAGATCTTTTAAAAGATCCGGCAATTGCAGAGAAACAGATTAAGACATTAATGATTCCAACTACATGCGGAACAGGATCTGAAGCAACCTGCAATGCAATTGTAGCAATTCCGGAAGAACAGTCAAAGAAAGGAATTGTAAATGATAATATGATTCCGGATTATGTATTCTTGGATTCTCAGATGATCAGAAAGCTTCCAAAAGCTATTATTGCGGCAACTGGAGTGGACGCACTGGCTCATGTAGTGGAATGTTTTACATCAAAAAAAGCAACACCATTTTCTGACAGCTATGCAATGGCAGGTGCAAAACTGATCTTCCATAACATCAGGGAAGCTTATGGTGATGCGGATAACATGGAAGCAAAGAACAATATGATGCTTGGAGCATTTTACGGAGGTGTAGCAATTACAGGAAGTGGAACAACGGCTGTACATGCATTATCTTATCCTCTGGGTGGTAAATATCATATTGCACATGGTGTGTCAAATGCAATCTTATTTGCACATGTAATGGAATTTAACAAAGATGCATGTAAGGAAAGACTTGCTGTATTATGCGATGGAGTATTCCCGGAATTTGCAACAAAGAGTGTAGATGAAAAAGCTGATTACATGATCGGGCAGATTGCAGATATTGTAAAAGTAACAAATATTCCGACAGACTTGACAGAGTTTGGAGTAAAGATGGAAGATCTGGACTTTTTGGTACAGGCAGGAAGTGACCAGAAAAGACTTCTTGTTAATAATATGAAAGAATTATCACTGGATGATATTCGTGAGATATATCTGAAAGTATTGAAATAATCAGAGGATGGAGGAAGAAGACAATGGCAAAGAAACCAATTATTGGAATTACAATGGGTGATCCTGCCGGAAACGGATCGGAAATATCTGTAAAAGCACTTGCAGATTCGTCTGTTTATGAAAGATGCAGACCGATTATTATCGGTGATGCGAACTGCATGGAAAAAGCGGTGAAGATTCTTGGTAAAGAAAATGAAATCAAAATCCATGCAGTACAGGATGTAAAAGAGGCTATCTTCGAATTTGGAACAATTGATGTATATGACATGAAATTGGTCGACATGGAAAAGCATATGTACGGAAAAGTATCAAAAATGTGCGGGGAAGCAGCTTTTCAATATGTTGTGAAAGTAATTGATCTTGCAATGAAAAATAAAATTGATGCAACTGTTACAAATGCAATCTGCAAAGAAGCAATTAACATGGCGGGACATCATTATTCAGGACATACAGAAATCTATGCAGACTATACACATACAAATAAATATACAATGATGCTTGCACATGATGACTTAAGAGTTGTGCATGTATCTACACATGTGTCGTTAAGACAGGCCTGTGACAAAGTAAAGAAAGAAAGAGTGCTTGAATGTATCAGAATTGCTAATAATGCATGTAAGGCAATAGGAATTCAAGAACCAAAAATCGGAGTCGCAGGATTAAATCCTCACTGTGGTGAGAATGGAATGTTCGGTGTTGAAGAAATTGAGGAAATTCAGCCGGCAATTAATGAAGCAATGGAAGAAGGAATTAATATTCCAGAGAAAAAGCCAACACCACCAGATTCTATTTTTTCGAAAGCAATTGGCGGCTGGTACGATATTGTTGTTGCAATGTATCATGACCAGGGACATATTCCGTTAAAGGTAGAAGGCTTTAAATATAACAAAGATTTAAAAAAGTGGGATGCAGTATCGGGAATCAATGTAACACTTGGAATTCCAATTATCAGGGTATCCGTAGATCACGGAACTGGATTTGATCTTGCTGGAACAGGAGAATGCAATCAGATCAGTCTTGTGAATTCCATAGATTATGCAATCCGTCTTGCAGAAAACAGGTAAAAGCAAGGGAGGAAAATAATATGGTAAAATTGCTGATCATAGCAGATGATTTTACCGGTGCTTTGGATACAGGAATTCAATTTAAAAAATATGGAATTTGTACACAGGTTTTTACAAAAACAAGGATAGAGGATAATGAAATTAATCCAGATACAGAGGTGCTTGTGATTGACAGTGAATCAAGACCGCTAACAAAGGAAGAGGCATATCTGGGAGTTCTGAATATTACAAAATGGGCCATTTCAAAAGGAATTGAGATTATTTTCAAAAAAACAGATTCAGCGCTTAGGGGTAACATCGGGGCAGAATTAGAGGCTGTAGCGGATGCAGCTGGAGAGGAAAGTCTGTATTTTCTTCCGGGATATCCTGAAATCCATAGAATTACTAAGAATGGAATACATTACATAGATGGAGAGTTGTTGGAAAACAGTGTGTTTGGAAAAGATCCATTTGAGCCGGTTAAAAGATCTTATATTCCGGATATTATAAATGAACAGAGTTGTATTACAGTCAGATGTGTTCAGTCAGGAGAAAAAATATCGGAAAGCCGGAAAGAGGATTCAAGTATTATTGTGTGTGATACGGTTACAACAGAAGATATAGATAAACGTTTAGAAGAACTTCAGGAAAAAAAATGCTTGAAATTTATTGCCGGATGTGCCGGACTTGCGGCCAGACTGGTTTGGAAACTTCCTTTTGAAAAAAAGGACGGACAGATGTTCAGACAGACAAAAGCCTTGTATGTTGCCTGTGGAAGTCTGAATAAAATTACGGAAAAACAGGTTGAATATGCAGAAAAAACAGGAGGATTTGAAAGAATCCATCTAACCATGGAACAGAAACTGATGCCGGAATATTATCAGAGCAGACAGGGAAAAGAATTCACGGAATGGCTTGTGAAACTGTGCGAGACAAGGAGAAAACTGATTGTCGATACATTTGATCAGGATGATAAAAAAGAAATGTTTTTAGAGAAACATAAGATTCCAAAAGCATCTGTAAGATTTAGAATTTCAGATTCGCATGGATGTATTGTAGATGAAATTCTGAAAAGCAATATAGATGTTACAATTCTTATGACAGGTGGAGATACCCTGATGGGATATATGAAGAAAATTGGCTGTACACAAATAGAACCTTTGTGTGAGATAGAACAAGGAATAGTGGCATCAAATATTATATGTCATGATCATACGGTACAGGTTATTTCAAAATCCGGGGGATTCGGAACCGAGGATGTTATGTGCATTATTGCAGAAAAAGTAATAAGAAAAGAATCATAAATGAAAGAACTGAAAGGAGAATTTATTATGAAAAAAGTAGAACTGAAAGGAATTATTACACCTATTTTAACGCCTATGAAAGAAGATGAGAGTATCAACACAGAGGAACTCCGTAACCAGATCGAGCGTTTGATTGATGGCGGAGTACATGGAATTTTCCCATTTGGAACAAATGGTGAGGGTTATATCTTAAGTGAGGCGGAGAAGGTTGAGGTTTTGGAGACAACCATCGATCAGGTAAAAGGAAGAGTTCCTGTATATGCTGGTTCTGGATGTATCTCAACAGCTGATACTATCCGAATGAGTAAAAAAGCAGAAGAACTTGGAGCAGATGTTCTGTCAATCATTACACCTAGCTTTGCTGTAGCATCTCAGAAAGAATTATATGATCACTATGTAGAAGTGGCAAAACATGTAGATACTCCGATTGTGCTTTACAATATTCCGGCACGTACAGGAAATAAGCTTCTTCCGGAAACTGTTGCAAAACTTGCAAAAGATGTAGATATCATTGTTGGAGCAAAAGACTCAAGTGGAGACTGGGAGAACTTAAAAGCATATATTCATCAGACACAGGATCTTGAGAAAGACTTCTATGTATTATCAGGAAACGATTCTCTGATTCTTCCGTCTCTGAAGGAAGGTGGATTCGGTGGAATCGCAGGATGCTCTAATGTGTATCCACATGTATTATCTTCTATTTATGATCTTTTCAAAGAAGGAAAAATGGAAGAAGCAGAAGCAGCTCAGGAATCCATTGCAAGCTTCCGTGCAGTTTTCAAATACGGTAATCCGAACACCGTAGTAAAAAAAGCCGTTAAGATGCTTGGATATCCGGTCGGAGACTGCCGCAGACCATTCAACTATCTGTGTGACGAAGGTGTAGAAGCATTAGCAAAAGTACTGGAAGAAAATAAAGCAAAGGGCATGAATTAATTATCATGTACCTTATATAAAATGGAGGAAATGAACATGAAATTTGTAATGACACAGGCAGTATGCCCGGAAGGTCTTCAGATGCTGGACGGAGTAGCTGATGTCTATGTGGCAGACAATCAGGATCCAAATAATTATCTGGATGAGATGAAAGATGCAGATGCACTGATCGTAAGAATTGCAAAATGCGATGGACATGCAATTGAGAATAGTCCGAATCTGAAAGTAATCGGACGTACCGGTGTGGGATATGATTCTGTGGATGTAAAAACAGCAACTTCACATGGAATTCCGGTAGTCATCACACCAGGAGCAAATAATAGAAATGTTGCAGAGCATGCAGTAGCAATGATGTTTGCACTTTCTAAGAACCTTGTAGAAGCGCAGCAGGAAATGTGTAAAGGAAATTGGGAAATCCGTGGAGCCAAGAAAGCATTTGAACTGGAAGGAAAGACGATTGGAATCCTTGGACTTGGTGCAATTGGGCGTGAGACAGCAAAAATTTGTGAAGGATGTGGAATGAAAGTGGCAGCTTACGATCCGTTCCTTTCAAAAGAACAGGTAGAAGGTTATGGAGCTGTGTACTATGAAAATTATGAAGATTTGCTGAAAGTCAGTGATGTGGTATCGATCCATGTCCCTCTGACAGATGAGACAAAGAATATGATCAGCAAAAAGCAGCTCACAGAGATGAAGAAGACAGCGCTTATTATTAACTGTAGCCGTGGCGGAATTATCAATGAAACAGATTTGGTAGAGGCATTAAAAGCGGGTGAGATTGCTGGTGCAGGAACGGATGTATTCTGTAGTGAACCACCAAAGACAGACGATCCATTGTTGAATTGTCCGAATCTGATTGTGAGTCCTCATTCTGCTGCACAGACCAGAGAAGCCGTTATCAAGATGGCTCAGATGTGTGTAAAAGGATGCCTGGCAGTAGCAGAAGGTAAAAAGTGGCCATTTGTAGCAGATAAGTCTGTATATGATCATGAGAAATGGAAAGATGCAAAGTGGGCTGAAGTGTAAATAAAAGAGCTATAAGAGAAGATAAAATACGTGGGGAAATGGAGAAAAAATTATGAGTTCAAGTATTATTGCAATTATAATTGCGGCGATTACAATTGTATTATTTATGTGGAACAAATTGCCAATGAGTGTTGTAGCAATGGGAAGTTCCGTAGCAATGGGAATTTTGATCCCGGAGATGGATCTTTCAGCAGTATATGCCGGATTTAGTGCTCCTGGATGGGCAATGGTAGTAGGTATGTGTATTGTAAGTGCTGCTCTTTTTGAAACAGGAGTTGCACAGAGAATCGGTGAAAAGATCGGTAATTCCTTTTTGGCTAAGACAGAGAGAAGATTTATTGTAACAGTGAGTGCGGTGTGCTGTCTGATGTCAGCATTTATGAGCAACAATGGAACAGTTGCTATCTGGATGCCGCTGATTGCTGTTGTTGCCGCTGGTTCTAATGGACGCATCCGTTCTAAGATGGTAATCTTTCCGGCAGGTACTGCGGCCATCATCGGTGGTGCATGTACACTGGTTGGATCCACATCTCAGCTTGCAGCAAATGCAGTTCTTCAGGGATATGATGGATACAAAGAAGGTCTTGGAATGTTTGACATGACAAAGATCATGCTCCCAGCAGCAATCGTACAGATTATTTTCTGGGGAACAATCGGATATACATTGTTGAACAAGGTGTTAAAACCGGAAAGTCCGGACTTCAATGTTGGAAATATGTATGCAGATGCACCTGTTGTTGAAGAAAAAAATGAAGATGATGCAGTGACAAAGAGAAAAGGTAATATCGCAGCATTTACAATGCTTCTTTGCATCTTCCTTTTTGTGGTAAGTGGATTTGAACCATTTAAGAATCATTTTAATATCGGCGTAATCGGAATGCTTGGTGCAGCCATTGTACTTGGAACAAAATGTCTTCCTGTAAAAAAAGCATATTCTGAACTTCCTTGGGATGTACTGATCACAATCGGTGGTATCGGTGGACTTGGAACAGGCCTTGATGTATCTGGCGGTGGAGCACTCATTGCGAATGCAGTATTGAACCTGTTTGGCGGAAGGAACGCATCCGTAGTAGTTCTGACAATTGTAATTGCAGTACTTACAAGTGTACTTACTAACTTCATGTCCAATAATGCAACAGCAGCTATGTTAAGTCCAATCTGTATTGCCATGGCATTATCTCTTGGAATCAGCCCGCTTCCATGGGTAATTGTGATTGCAGCTTGTTCAAATCTTGCAATTGCAACTTCTTACGGAACAGCTGTTAATATGCAGATTTTACCGGCGGGATACAAATTCTCTGATTTTGTTAAGTTAGGTGGACCATTACTTATTATACTGATTGTAGTAGTAACAGCCAGTTCTTTGGCATTCCTCTTTTAAAGTTAATATATAGTATCACGTATCACACGGAAGTATAAGAGTTCTTATACTTCCAGTTGTGCGTTATAAGAAGCCGTTTAAAAACTGTAAAATACCCCACGATTTTACAGTTTTTTTGATAGAATATGAAACGAAAATAATATGAAAACAATTTGACAGAGATAAGTGAAAATATGGAGGAAAGAGACGTGTCAATAAAAACAGATTACGGGCAATATTTAAATAACCAAAGAGTACTATCTGAGAAAAGAACGGGAAGATTTTGGTTTGAACAGGAAAACAGATATGTGAAGCCATTTCAGATTTATGGAAATCTTTATTATGTAGGCGATAGCTGGGTATGTGTACATATTGTAGATACAGGAAAAGGACTTCTTATGTTTGATGCAGGTAACTGTGGTGCCACTGCAATGCTGATCCAGTCGATCTGGGAGATGGGATTCAATCCGGCTGATGTAAAATGGATGATTTTATCGCATGGACATGTAGACCATTTTGGGGCAGTTAATTTTTTTAAGAGAATGTTTGATACAAAGATATATATGGGAGAACCAGACGTAAAGATGTTTCAAGAGAATCCGGAACTTGCGATGATCCAGGAGAGTGGAAATTGTACGGAGAAGTTATTTGACATAGACGTATCAATCAAAGAAGGAGATGTTCTGACATTTGGAAATACGGAGATAGAATTTCATCTGGTTCCGGGGCATACTCAGGGATGTATTGCCTGTTTTTTTGATGTGACAGATGGAGCAGAAAAGAAACGTGTAGGATATTATGGAGGCTTTGGATTTAATACATTGCAAGAAGAGTATCTGAGAGAGATTGGCGATGAGACTTTAGAAGCAAGAAAACAATATCATCACTCGCTTGCAAGTGTAAGAGAGCAGAAGGTAGATATCTTTATGGGAAATCATACAGTGAATGTGGATTTGTTAAATAAGAGAAAATATATGACAGAGCATCCAGGGGAAAATCCTTTTATTGATTCTGAAGCATGGAAAAACTACCTTGATCTGAAGGAGAAAGAATTGTCGGAGTTGGAACAGGCATAGAGTATCAGCAGAAAAAGCAGATAATAAATCAGAAAAAGAAGTGACAATTACTGCGACAACCGGAGGATGATAAATTTGAGAAGACGATAAATTAGAATCTTACAATCCTTTATTGAAAAACCCTTCTCATAGTGCTAAAGTATACTAAAAAAGTATGCTTTAGCGAGTGCATGAAAAACATGCATGAAGGAGGAAAATTCATGAGTGAATACAAGATAGGAACCAAATGTGTACAGGGCGGATATACTCCGGGAAACGGAGAACCAAGACAGATCCCGATCGTGCAGTCAACAACATTCAAATATGCAACCAGTGAAGATATGGGAAAATTATTTGACCTGGAAGCGTCAGGATATTTTTATTCCAGACTTCAGAACCCGACAAATGATACAGTAGCAGCCAAGATCGCAGAAATGGAAGGCGGAACGGCAGCGATGCTGACTTCATCCGGACAGGCAGCCAACTTCTTCGCACTGTTCAATATCTGTGAATGTGGAGATCACATTGTAGCATCTTCATCCATTTACGGTGGAACATTTAACCTGATCGATGTAACGATGAGAAAGATGGGAATTGATGTAACATTTGTTTCACCGGATGCAACAGAAGAAGAGTTAAATGCAGCATTTAAGCCAAATACGAAAGTAATGTTCGGAGAGACGATTGCGAATCCGGCACTGACCGTACTGGATATCGAATTATTTGCCAAAGTGGCACATGCACATGGTGTGCCGCTTATCGTAGATAACACATTTCCGACACCGGTCAACTGCAGGCCGTTTGAATGGGGAGCAGATATCGTAACTCATTCGACTACAAAATATATGGACGGACACGGAGCGGCACTTGGCGGAGCAATCGTAGACAGCGGAAAGTTTGACTGGATGGCACATGCAGATAAATATCCGGGACTTTGCACACCGGATGAAAGCTATCATGGAATCACATATGCAGAGAAATTCGGTAAAGAAGGTGCATTCATTACCAAATGTACAGCACAGCTGATGCGTGACTTCGGATCGATCCAGTCACCGCAGAATGCATTCATCCTGAATCTTGGCCTGGAGTCACTGCATGTGCGTATGCCGAAGCACGTAGAGAATGGGCAGGCAGTTGCGGAATTCCTGGAAGCACATCCAAAGGTAGCATATGTGAACTATTCCGGACTTCCGTCTGATAAATATTATGAAAGAGCACAGAAATATCTTCCAAACGGAGGATGCGGTGTTGTATCGTTCGGATTAAAAGGTGGAAGGGAAGCTGCGTCTACATTCATGAAGACATTAAAGCTTGGTGCGATTGAGACGCATGTAGCAGATGCAAGAACCTGCTGCCTGAATCCGGCAACGTCTACACACAGACAGATGACGGATGAACAGTTAAAAGAGGCAGGAGTACCGGCTGAACTGATTCGTATCAGTCTTGGCCTGGAAGATAAAGAGGATCTGATCGCAGATATTTCGAATGCGTTGGATGCAATCTAAGGTAGAATTGAAAGAGTAAGGCAAAATTCCGAAAAAACTTACATAAATATATTGATAATGCCTATAAGTGGATGCGCTTATAGGCATTATCAATTTGAAAATAATTGGATTCAAGTCTATACTATTCAATATAGATAAAATTTATTAATGGGAGGAAAAATATCTATGAAAAAGAAATTGATGTCTGTCCTTCTTGCGGCAGCCATGGTTGCATCAATGGCTGTAGGATGTGGATCAGACAAAAAGGCATCTTCTGACTCTGGGGATACAAAGAAGACAGAGAGCACAGAGAAGAAAACAGAGAGTAACCAGATCTTATTTAACGGATCATCTACATTAGCACCGGTTATTACATCGATTGCGACAAATTTCTTCGACACATATGGAACATGGGATGCATATGATTCATCACTTCCAAAAGAAGACATTGCAATCTATGTATCAGCAGGTGGATCCGGACAGGGAACAAAAGCAGTCATCGATGGAACTTCTACATTTGGTATGGTGGCAAGAAGTGTAAAAGATGAGGAAAAAGAAGCAATTAAAGACGAAAAAGAATATCAGGTAGGTATTGATGCATTAACAATCGCTGTTAATCCTGAAAACCCTGTAACAGGTGTTCTGGATGATCTTTCAACAGAACAGATCGTTTCATTATTCTCAGGTAAATATGCAACATGGAAGGATCTTGATCCTTCTCTTCCTGATGAAAAGGTTGTAGTGATCACACGTGATATCAATGGTGGGGCACATGAAGTATTCCAGAAGAACATCATGGGTGATACAGAAGTATCCAGCGAAGCAATTCAGGCATCTTCTATGGGAGAACTGGTACAGGATATCATTGATAACAAATATGCAATCGGATATGCATCATTTGGTGTTGCAAATCAGAACGCCGGTAAAGTAGTTACTCTGAAGGTAAATGGTGTAGAGCCGACAAAAGAAAATATCATTGATGGTTCTTACATTATCCAGAGACCACTTTTGATCGTTGGTTCAGGGGATCCGACAGATGTTCAGCAGGCATTCCTGGATGTTATCCTTGGAGAGACAGGACAAAAGACTGTAGAAGATATGGGATTCATTCCAATGAAATAGAAAAATATGAAAAAGGGTGTGTCGTATAGATACATCCTTTTTTTTACCAAAGTATGCAAGAAAGGACTTTGTTATGTACAGAAAAATAGCAAATACATTTTGTAAAGTCTTGATATATATGATTGCTTTTGTGGTAGCGGCACTGATGGGGATTATGTTGATACATATTTTGAAGGAAAGTATTCCGGCCTTAAGGGAAGTGGGAATCAAAATGTTTCTGCCATCATCAGAATGGCGTCCGGTAAGTGCGACTCCACAGTATGGTCTCCTGCCGGCTATTACAGGTACTTTGTATGTGTCCGGATTGGCGGTACTGTTTGCGATGATTTTGGGAGTGGCATGTGCCTGCTTTCTTACTTTTTTTATGCCCAGGAAACTGGCATCGGTCTGCCTGGCTTTCATAGATCTGGTGGCAGGTATTCCATCGGTAATCTTTGGTTTTATCGGATTAACCGTACTGGTAAAAGCATTTGTAAAATATCTGAAGATGGCAGCGGGACAGTGTGTACTGGTGGCAGGTATTGTACTGGGAATCATGCTTCTGCCGTATGTTGTATCGACATGTCAGGAATCACTAGTAAATGCAAAACGGACATATGAAAAATCCGGACTGGCACTTGGCTTATCAAGAGAATATGTGTTGATCAAAGTGATACTTCCGGCAATCCGGCCGGGAATTGTAGCAAGTGCGATGATGGCATTCGGACGTGCGCTTGGGGAGACGATGGCAGTAATGATGGTGATCGGTAATTCTGCAATTTTCCCGAAGCTGTTGGGACGCGGGCAGACGCTTCCGGCACTGACAGCTCTTGAGATGGGAAGCATTGAATACGGAAGTATACATCTGTCGGTGCTTTATGTGGCAAATCTTGTGCTGCTTGTGATACTTGTTGTAGTGATACTGGCAGGGCAGTTGTTGAAGAGGAGGTTTGCAGAACATGAAAAATAAACTGACAAAGTATGTGATACGCATCCTGGCAGGGCTCCTTGGAATTCTTACAATTGCAGTGACGTTGTTCTTATTCCTGTATATCTTCTGGAAGGGAAAGAATGTGATGAGTCTTTCGTTTATTCTGGATAAGCCGGCGGGGGTACCGCTTGGAACAGCAGGTGGAATCTATCCTGCACTGATGGGATCGATCTATCTTGGAGCACTTTCGGCACTCATGGGGGGAATCATCGGAATCGGTGTGGCTGTTTATCTTGTGTTTTATACAAGGAAAAGTATATTTTACCATGTAATCAGTGCCTGCATTACAGGACTGTCCGGAATTCCTTCTATTTTGTTCGGACTGGTCGGCTATACGTTGCTGATCTATCAGTTTGGTCTGGGAAGAAGTCTCTTGTGTTCAGCTATTTGTGTGGCTGTTATGATCGTGCCGTTTATTGCAATCCGTGCAGAAAAGATACTGAAAGAAAAGGGAACAGAATACATGAAGAATTCACTGGCACTTGGAATGTCCAGAGAATATGCGGTCATACGATTAATTCTTCCGGTCTGTGCAGTGGAATTGCTTGGAACGGTGGCGCTTGGAATGGCATACGGAATGGGAGCGGTTGCACCGATTTTGTATACGGGTGCGGTTATGGTCGCAGATGTTCCGGGAAAACTTACGGATCCATTTATGTCATTGCCGTATCATCTGTATATGCTGGTAAATAATGGATTTTCTCTGGATTATGCATATGGAACGGCGTTCGTACTGATGTTATTCTTACTGCTCATACAGATCATATGTAAATGTATTACTTATATACGAAAGGATTACTGATATGTTAACGATAGAACAGATAAGTTGTGGATTTGGCAGACAGGAGATATTGCATGATATCAGTCTTACGATACCGGAAGGAAAGATTACGGCAATCGTAGGACAATCCGGTTGTGGAAAAACAACATTTTTAAAGACATTAAACCGAATGATAGAAGAGGAGGGCGGCTTTTATAAAGGAAAGATCATTCTTGACGGCGAAGACATTAAAGGACTTTCAACGGAAGTATTAAGAACCAGAATCGGAATGGTATTTCAACAGCCGATCGCATTTCCGTACAGTATAGAGAAGAATCTGTCATATGTCCTGAAATATCATGGAATTAGAGAAGCCGGAGAAATAGAGCGGATCACCAGAGAGTGTCTGCAGAAAGCAAGACTATATGATGAAATAAAAGACCAACTGAAGAAGTCTGCAAAAAAATTATCCGGTGGACAGAAACAGCGTCTTGCCATAGCAAGAAGTTTGTGTGTGAATCCGGAAATTCTGCTGTTGGATGAGCCGTGTTCTGCGCTTGATATGAAGAATACCATTGCGATAGAAGAGACACTTCTGGAATTAAAGGGAAAATATACATTTGTGATCGTAACACATAATCTGGCACAGGCAAAAAGAATTGCAGATCAGATTATCTTTATGGATCAGGGAAGAGTACTGGAAGTGACAGACACAAAGACATTCTTTGAGCATCCGTCATCCGAACCTGCAAGAGAGCAGATACAGTATATGTAAGAGTAAAGGAGAACGTATGAGAATAGAAATTCCCGGATATAAAACGATGGATCTGAAATATCTGATTCTGGATTATAACGGAACTATTGCGAAAGATGGCATAATACCCGAAAGTGTAAAGGAACGGCTGAAAAAGCTGAGTGGAATATATGAGATTTATGTTCTGACAGCAGATACACATGGAACTGCGAGAAAGATATGTGAAGGACTACCGTTAAAGATACAGACATTTGCTGGTAATGCGGCAGCAGAAGAAAAAAGAAAAATCATAGAGCAACTGGGTGGGAAACGGTGTATTGCAGTAGGAAACGGACGGAATGACCTGCCTATGTGCAGGATAGCAGAACTCAGTGTTGGAATTATAGAGGCGGAAGGTGCGTATGGAAGACTGATTGCAAACGTTGATATCTGTACCAGATCGATAGAGGAAGCACTGGATGTGCTTGCAATGCCGAAAAGGATGGTGGCGACATTAAGGGGATAAGTTTATATCCCCTTTTTTTTGACGTTTTTATAGCAATCATGCTAAAATAGAGAAATCTACCATGTGTATGGAATATTTTGAGCCGGCAGGGACAGTAAAAAGACCAAAAACCCCGTCCCCAATGGCTGGAGAGGGAAAATTATGAATAAAAGAGAATCATTTAGCAGCAGATGGGGATTTATCTGTGCCTGTATCGGTTCAGCGGTCGGTATGGGAAATATCTGGATGTTCCCAACAAGAGTATCATTGTATGGAGGCGGTTCATTTCTGATACCATATTTTATATTTGTAATACTGATCGGTTCGACGGGAGTGATCGGGGAGATGAGTTTTGGGCGTGCGGCAAAGGCCGGTCCAATCGATGCATTTGGAATTGCCTGTGAGAAAAAAGGAAAGAGAAAAGTCGGAGAAGCACTGGGGATGATCCCTGTATTCGGATCACTTGCCATGGCGATCGGATATACGGTTGTAATGGGGTGGATCCTAAGATATGCCGTTGGAACATTTACAGGAGCAACACTTTCGCCTGAAAATGTGGATGAATTCGGGGCGGCATTTGGTAAGATGGCGTCAGCATTTGGTAATAATATATGGCAGATACTTGCGCTTGTGGCCTGTATGCTGATTCTGATGTTAGGTGTCGGAAGCGGCATTGAAAAAGCAAATAAGATCATGATGCCGATATTTTTCGCATTGTTCGTGATTCTGGGAATCTATGTCGGATTCCAGCCGGGAGCAAGTGAAGGATACCGTTATATTTTCAGAGTAGATCCAGAGGCATTCAAAGATCCGGCAACGTGGATCTTTGCACTTGGTCAGGCATTCTTTTCCCTGTCGGTAGCAGGAAATGGAACATTGATCTATGGATCTTATCTTTCGGATGAAGAGGACATTCCGGCTTCTGCAGGAAGAGTTGCATTATTTGATACGATTGCAGCAATTCTTGCCGCACTCGTTATCATTCCGGCGATGGCAACAACGGGAGCGCAGTTGGATCAGGGAGGTCCCGGACTATTGTTCATCTTTCTCCCGAATCTGATCAAAGGAATGCCGGGAGGATGGCTGATCGCAATCATCTTCTTTGTTGCGGTATTACTTGCGGGTATGACATCGTTGATCAACTTGTATGAGGCTCCGATCGCTACGGTGCAGGAAAAATTCAAGCTTGGAAGAGTGCCGGCATGTGCATTTACGGGAATTGTGGGAGTGATCGTGTCCCTGCTGATCCAGGGCATCGTGTCAGACTGGATGGATGTGCTGTCTATCTATATCTGTCCGCTTGGAGCCGGGCTTGCAGGAATCATGTTCTTCTGGGTATGCGGTAAGGCATTCGTGGAAAAACAGGTTAATACAGGAAGAGAGACACCATTTACGAAACAGTATTATACAATATGTAAATATTTTTATGTACCGGTATGTTTTATTGTACTGATCCTTGGAATTGTTCTCGGAGGAATCGGTTAGAAGAAAAAAAGGAATGAGAGGATAAAGAAGAATGAAAAAAGGAAATGTGGCAGCATTACTGCCGATAGGCGTATTTTTGTGTATCTATCTGGGGCTTGGAATCGCATTTGAATATGTAATGAAGATTCCGATGGGATTCTATAATGTTCCGATCATAATCGCATTTCTTGCAGCGATTCTGGTGGCATGCCTGCAGAACCGCAAGATAAGTTTTGACGGAAAGCCGGAAATCATGGCGCAGGGGCTTGCTGATAAGAATATTATTACAATGCTTCTGATCTTCCTGACGGCTGGGGCGTTTGTCGGAGTGGTAGGAAGAAGCAGTGCGGAAAGTGTGGCATATTTCATGTTGTCACTGATTCCGGCAAGATTTTCAGTTGCGGTATTATTTGTGGTAGCCTGTTTTGTGTCGGTTGCCATGGGAACGTCGGTTGGGACAATTACATTGATCACGCCGATCGCAGTGTCCGTATCCAAGGCTTCGGGATTTGACATGGCACTTTGCATCGGTTCGGTTATGGGAGGATCAATGTTCGGAGATAACCTTTCTTTTATTTCAGATACAACGATCGCAGCATGTAACGGACAGGGATGTCAGATGAAGGATAAATTCCGGGAGAACTTTGGAATTGCACTTCCGGCAGCTATTGCAACGCTGGTATTGATCCTGGTTCTTTCATTTCAGACGGATATTGCAGGACGGGTAAGTAAGAGTTATAACTTAGTGCAGATTATTCCATATGTACTGGTTCTCATAGGAGGAATTATCGGGATCAATGTATTCGTGGTACTTCTGATCGGGATTGTATCTGGTTCTATTATTATGCTGGCCGGCGGTCACATTGCGGCGACAGATCTGCTTGCCAATATGGGTTCCGGAGCTTCCGGGATGTTCGAGACGAGTATGGTGGCAATCCTGGTGGCAGCGATGTGTGCACTGATCCGTGAATATGGTGGTTTTGATGCATTGCTGACAGGAATCCACAAAGTATTCAAAGGCCGCAAAGGCGGTCAGTTTGGTATGGGACTTCTGGTCGGAACGATGGATATTGCAACGGCGAATAATACTGTGGCGATCGTAATGGCGAATCCGATCGCGAAGGATATGGCAAAAGAATATGGGATCACACCGCGAAAGGCAGCTTCGATACTGGATACATTTTCCTGTATTTTTCAGGGGATTATTCCTTACGGAGCGCAGATGCTGGTAGCAATCTCTGCGGCAAGTGAACTGGGATATCGTGTGTCGGCATTTCAGATCATGCCGAAGCTTTTTTATCCGTTTTTATTATTTGTGAGTTCTATGATATTTATCTTTGTGATTCCGGCAAAGAAAGAGAGGTAAATCGTGAAAGAAGAGATCAGACAGAAACTGACAGGTGCAGTCATCGGACTTGCAAGAACCTGTGAGAATAACGAAAAGACAGAGAACACTAACCGGGTATTCCTAGAAGCACTGACGGTGGCCGGAGACTGGTCGGCAAGTACCTTTGATATGAGTGAGATGTTAGAAAAAGTCAGAAATGAAAAGTACACAGTCTCACCGGGATGTGTGACCTGTGCCGCACCATGCGGGAATACAGATGATTATGATATGGAGAATCTATGGAAAGAATCCGAAGAAATCGGAGCTTTCAAGAATGCAATCCTGATGGTGATCTGTCAGGTTGCAGCACAATTATATCATACAGATCAGACAGAAGAATCTGAGACAGTGAAATTATTATTCCGTGCGTTACGTATGATCAGTTTTGAAGGCTGGGATGTTGCAGGGCTTACACCGGTGCTGATGGAGCTTGGAAAAGCCGGACGGATGTAAAGAATCAATACAATAAATAACAAAAAAGGCTTTGAAATGTAAGAAGTATTACTTATGAAAGATAAGAAAAATTATCTACATTACCCGAAGATTAATCGGGAAAAATGCGGTATAATATTCATACATTGTATATATCAAGGAGGAACAAAAACATGACAGTACCAGAAAGACTTTCCGCACTTCGAAAGTGCATGGAAGAAAAGAACATTGATGTGTATGTAGTACCGACTGCCGACTTTCATCAGAGTGAATATGTTGGGGAACATTTCAAAGCGAGAAAGTTCATTACAGGGTTCTCCGGATCAGCAGGAACCGCTGTGATCACAAAGACAGAAGCAAGACTCTGGACAGACGGACGTTACTTCATCCAGGCAGCAGCACAGTTGGAGGGGACAACTGTAGAACTCATGAAAATGGGTGAGCCTAGTGTGCCGGAGATGAATGCATACATTGAAGAGGTATTAAAAGAAGGAGAGACTCTCGGATTCGACGGAAGAGTCGTATCCGTTGGCGAAGGAGAAGGCTATGCAGCCATCGCCCGGAAGAAGAATGCGAAAGTAAATTACCAGGTAGACTTAATTGATGAGATCTGGGAAGACCGTCCGGTATTATCTGAAGAGCCTGCATTTGACCTGGATGTAAAGTATGCTGGAGAGACTGTTGCAAGCAAACTTGCAAGAATCCGTGAAGAAATGAAACAAGCAGGAACCAATGTGCACGTTGTATCTACAATCGATGACATCTGCTGGACATTAAATATCCGTGGAAATGATATCGACTTCTTCCCACTGGTATTATCTTACGGAATCATTACCATGGACAGTTTCGAATTGTACATTGATGAGAGAAAGTTAGATGACGAGTTAAAGGCCAAACTTGCAAAAGATGGCGTAAACTTACACCCATACAACGACATTTACGAAGACGTGAAGAAATTTGGCAGTGATGTGGTTGCAATGATCGATCCTGGAAAACTGAATTATGCATTATTCAATAATATTCCGGAAAATGTAAAGACAATAGAAAAGAGAAATCCGGCGATTCTTATGAAAGCAATTAAGAACCCAGTTGAGATCGAGAACATCCGCAAAGCACAGATCAAAGACAGTGTTGCGCATGTAAGATTCATGAAATGGCTGAAAGAAAATGTCGGCAAGATGAAGATCACAGAGATGAGTGCCTCTGACAAACTGGATGAGTTCCGTGCTGAGATGGGAAACTTCATCCGTCCAAGCTTCGAGCCAATCTCTTCATTTGGAGAGCATGGTGCGATCGTACACTACACATCTTCACCGGAGACAGATGTAGAGTTAAAAGAAGGACAGTTATTCTTAACGGATACAGGAGCTGGATTCTATGAAGGTTCCACAGATGTAACCAGAACTTACGCACTCGGCGAAGTTCCGCAGATCATGAAAGATCACTTCACATTGGTTGCGATTAGTAACTTACAGCTTGGCAGTGCAAAATTCCTGGAAGGTTCTACCGGTATGATTCTTGACATCCTTGCAAGAAAACCATTTTGGGACAGAGACTTAAACTTCAACCATGGTACAGGACACGGAGTCGGATACCTTCTGAACATCCACGAAGGACCTGCAGGTTTCCGCTGGAAATATCGTAAGGGTGAGACAGAAGTATTACAGGAAGGCATGGTCATCACAGATGAGCCTGGAATCTATATTGAAGGATCTCACGGAATCCGTCTGGAGAACGAACTGTTGACCTGCAAAGGAACATTGAATGAATATGGTCAGTTCATGTACTTCGAAGCAATCACCCTGATTCCAATGGATCTGGATGCGATCAATCCGGATATTATGACACAGGAAGACAAGAAACTGCTGAATGATTATCATGCAAAAGTATACGAAGTGATTGCTCCTTACCTGAACGAGGAAGAGCAGGAGTGGCTGAAGAAATATACAAGAGCTGTCTAAGCAGCGAGATTGAACGGGAGTTTTGAATCTCTGCTTCTAAATGAGAAATGATATTCATATAATGAATTGACAAAGAAATAAATACTAAGTAGAATATAGGTTAGCTGTAACTAACCTAGATTCTTTTTAGTAAAGGAGTTCTTTATATTATGAAGAAAAAATTCCGAAATCAATCAAAGAATAAGA
>ERZ832317.2449-NODE-2449-length-21284-cov-4.033256_pt1 | contig 21284 bp, 22 predicted proteins | sample MGYA00519695_ERZ832317 | MGnify/ENA primary metagenome ERZ832317 (study PRJEB31850, sample SAMEA3708726) | human gut metagenome | biome: human gut; feature: human-associated habitat; material: faeces | place: China | collected 2014 ...
AATCAAGATTGGAATCAATGTATACTTTTAATTCCTGTTGGAGTTTTACTAATTGAACTTTGGATATCTCACCTTCAAATACAGAGTTTTGAATATGAGATAGATATTTTTTACATATCTTAAAGATATGCGACCATCTCTTTTGTCCGTTTTCGTCTTTGCTTATATCATATACTAAAACTACATACATATTTTACCTCTGTCATCATTCTTCTATAAGACACAAAAATTTTTATATACCAAAATCACATACATATTTTACCACCATATTCTAAACCCTTCGTATTCTTTTTCTCCTATCAAATGTTTTATGAGCTTATATGCTTCCAATCGAATTAAATATTGATAAGAGACTTTTTTCCCTAATTCTTTGTGCATGATTGTCTGTTTCATTCGTTTTTCAAATTCTGTGACAATCAGGCGGGATGCTTCCTTTTTTAGATGTAAAAAGTTTAGTTCTTTTGTAAAACTTTTTTCTGTTATCTGGTTTTTATTTAATAGAGAAAATATTAATCTGTCTCCAATCAGTGGTTTGAATACCTCAGATACATCAAGGCATAAAGAATATCTTCGAAATCCTGGTTCATGAAGATAACTTATTGTTGGGTCTAGCTGCGTGTGGTAAATCTCGCTCAATGTTTTGGCATATATCAAGGAGTTTACAAAAGAAATCAGCGAATTTATCATATTGTCTGGTGGATGCATCACTCTTTTCTCAAATTGTATTTCCTGATTTACAATGGTGTTCCATGCCTTATAATAGTTTTTTCGTATATTTCCTTCTATTCCCATTAGTTCTTCGATAAACTCTGTGTGGTCTAGTTTTTTTCTTAGACTGTTTACTTCTTTCATACACTCAGCTACATCTTTTCCTCTGCTGTTATAGTAACGTAAATTTCTATAAATATTATCTGCAGCCGCCTTGATAAATTCTTTTGCTATAACGAGACGCTCATCATAGCAGGTGTAATGTTCTACCTGTTTTACGAGAAGTTGTCCGGCAAGTAAACTTTCTTTTGGATAGTAGCTTCCTGTATAGAAGTTGTAATAGTTAAAGAAATGTAATGGGATTCCGTACTGTGAAATGTAGTTAATAAACGCTGTGTTAAATGACATTTCCGACAATATATATATGTCTGAAATTCTTTCTATCGGTATGTCCCTTTTGTCCCCTTCATATGTTGTAAATTGCAATGTATTGTCTTTTCTTTTTAAATCCCCATTATTATAATATATAGGCTTTGTTTCATTCGTACCCCTCCTGAAAAGTCAGTTCATCAGAAGATAAGTAAAGCATATTTTAAGCTTTGTTTCATTTGTTCTACTCTTCAAATCACCTTGATTATCTTTACCTAATTTGTATATTTGAAGCTCTGCTCCATTTGTACCCCCTGCTGCCTTTATATAAAACACAAGTCATGATATGCACATTTTTTACATATTTTTTGTTCTGTAAATTTTGGTGGAAATTCTTCTTTTTTCATAGATTCAATTTCATCAATAATTGATTTTAATTTTTCACGGTCCTGTTTGGATAGTTCTACTAACAAAGTTTTCTTCATAAGAGGGTAGTCTATTTTACCTTTAATGTTTTTCACTCCCCGTTCTTCTAAATAATAAAGGTAATATTTTACCTGCCAGATTCCGGCTTCTTCAATTGCCTTACTTTTCTTAATTTCATGTAACTCCTGATGTTCCCTGATAAAGTCAATGTTAATCACATTATCAATATTGATGTGTTTCTCATCCCTTTCATAACTTTTTTCCAAAAGCTTTCCCAACTGTACATTTTCATTTTCCGATTCCATATTGATTTCGTGGCAGAAATACCATAGCTTTCGTTTACAAACAAAGTAATAGTAAATCATGACACCTGTGATTCTTTTATCTGTCATACCTTCGTCCTCATTATTTAATCATAAATCATATATTACAGTATACATGCCTCATCATCTATCTCCCCTAAAATAAGACCTTTTCCCCTTCCCGTATCCGGGTCAAAATCATATTTCATTGATGTTCTGTGAATTTGTGTTACAGGGTAATTATTTTTTCTGTCATCTCCGTGAGAGCCGATTGTTGTGACATCTATTCCATTTAGCCCATTATCTTTATAACGATAGTAAGTAAGTCCCAGTGTCAGACTGCTAAATTTAGATGTGATGATATTCTTTATGTCTTTGTTTATATTTGGTGTTCTGAGTAGATTGACTCCCTCTTCAAAAAGAACTTGATTTTCTTCATAGAGTGTATCTGGCAGTACTGTTATGCTATGAATATTTCGAAATTTTTTATCGACATCTTCTTTGGTATATTCTATAGGATGAATTGTTGAAAAATGTTCTAGCCAGTATTCAATCTCTTCATAATACTTTGTTTTTTTAATTTCTTCTGTGCAGTAAACTGCATTGATATATTCCGTTTTCAGCTCTTCTGTAAATATTTTATCTTCATATTGATACAGTTTTTCGAGAGAACGATCATACATATCTTCATAATAAACTGTTCCCTTTCCATTCGCATTATCATAAACAATGACATTCGGTTCTTCTGGAATATAACGCCCTTTTCGATTGCATCGTCCCATTCTCTGGAGCAAACTATCTACCGTACACATTTCGGTATATAATACATCAAAGTCAATGTCCAGGCTGGCTTCTACTATCTGTGTTGTAATCCAAATTCCGCATTCTTCTTCATTTTCAGAAAAATTCTTAATCATTTTTTCCAGTTGCAGGCGGTCTTTTTTGACATATCGAGAATGCAAAAGATGGAGGTCTTCCTCTTCTAACTGGCTCTCAATCTGCTCATAAACTTCCTGCGCTTTGGTGACAGTATTACAGATAACTAACACTTTTTTATCCCGGCCTTTTTCAAGTATTTCATCAAAGTTCATTTCTCCTGATTTTATTTTGACTTTATGCCGGATAATATCTGATTCTTTAGAAAAATCTCGAAATTCATACTGTTCTCCCTGGATTAATCCGCATTTTTCCATGAAATATTTTAGGACATGAGGAAAAGTTGCTGTAATAATCGCAAATCGGCCTCCCATTTCTGTAATTTGTTTTAGTCCAGTTACAATCGTTGCTATAATATGTGGGTCATATGACTGCACTTCATCAAGAATGACTTTAGAATATTTTAAAGTTGCCGCAAAAATTTCCGTTCCTAATGCTCGATATACAAATTTGAAAAGCTGGTCTACGGTACATATCGTAAGTGGATTAGATAATAATTTGGCTTTTTCATATCTCTGATATATACTATCTGCTGCATTTGTACTTTCTTCTAAATATTTTTGCATTGCATCTGAGTGAAGCAGTTCTACATCCTTATAATTATAATCATCCTTGATTCTTCGATAAATATCATTGGCCGAAACCTTTAATGGTAAAGTATAGAAGCCTTTCTCTCCATTAAGCCATAACAATGCCGCTTCCGTCTTTCCCGAACCAGTCGGGGCAATGACTACCAGATTTTTATTTACATTTTCTTGCATGAATTTTTGTGCTGGCTTTAAAGCAAATTTTTGCTCTTTCATATTTTTATTAACATTATTTACCAGCTTTTTTTCTTCCAGATCTGAATTTTCTTCGGCAAATTCATAACCAGCACTTACTGTATAATCAAATTTGTTCAGCATTCCTTTGAGTAAAACATATTGGTTCCAGAGAGAAGGTTCCACATCTAACTTTAAACTTGACGTATTATTTCGGAAAAGCAATTTTCTCATCTGACTGCTATATACCTTGTCCCGCTCTTCTTTCAAATATTCCGAAAGATATTTTAAATAATATTTCTGGCAATATGCTTTTATATCATCCTCAGTAAAATCGTCTTTTCTATCATGATGGTAATAAATCGCTGTCATAAAAGCCTTAAAATCATCTTTTTCTAATCCTTCATATAATTTTTGAAATTCCTTATAAGAAATAGATACTGCACTTAAAAATCCATGCGGAATCTGAGAAATTTTTTTCTCAGGCTCCGACAGATTATCTCGTACTTTCTGGCATACTTTGGACTGAAAAATGAGATTTGCCTTTCCCCAGTCATGCTGGCGGCAAGCTTGGAGAATTAATATTTTTTCTATCTCAGTAAAATATTTTCCATATCCTCTGAAAAAAGCTTCGGCACATTTTACAATATCTTCTTCATGTTCTTTCAAAGTTTTCTGCTTTTCTTCTTTTTGATTCTGTATTTTCTGAATTTGCTGAATTATTATCTGTTCTTCTTTGGGAGTGAGTATTCCTTCTAAACTGTCTAAAAAACTTTCCAGAGTTTCTTTTAATGCTTCTACTTCCTTGATGGTCAATTGCTTCGCTTTTGATTTTGCATATAACTCCATATTTCATTCCCCCAATACACAAAATCTATCTTATGTTCTTACTAAATACAACAGCACTTTCTGCCTCAGAATCATCCACATATCCCTGATCTAATACCTTACCAGCCGGATAATAGTATGCTTTTACCCGTCCACCATCTTTCTTCCATCTGCGTAAACCATTTTTTGTTCTCTCGTATTCTCTTGTCAGATTATAAATTGTTGCGCCGCCTTCACCATCTTCAAATATGCGCTCTCCATCCTCGGTTTCATAATCAACAGGAATATAAATATTATTATGCACACTAACTTCTTCTTCCCATGATAAATGAACAATTTCTACCTTTTTAATATCTAGTAAATCTTCATATCTTCCCAATGAAAGATACTGTGGTGGATTTAACAATGACTGATAAACAGTATCAAAATCTTCTTCGGACGGCAAAATATGAAGAATCATGTTATTTTCACAAATCAGTTCGACATTAGCAATTCCTTTAAATACTCCATAGTCCTCTTTATCATGAACGCAAATCTGGTGTCTTCCTTCTTCAAACTTCACCCCTGCTGAAAAGGAATATCTTGTATATAATTCAGATATCGTTCCTTTATTTTTTCCCTGAATACTTAATTCCATCGGATGAAATGTCGTAAAACCACAGGCAGCATGAATCATACCCAGTACCGTAGAGTATGGCGGCAGCGGAAAAGTTTCTTTAATAATAAAACTGCTCGGCTTCCTATAATTTACAAGATTCTGAAAACATTCTACTCTAATTGCCTTCATAATAAGCATCCACTTCCTCTTTCAAATGTTTGAATACGTTTCCTACGGACCCTGCTTTTAATTTTTCTTTTACGTCTTTTTCATTATCGAAAATTCCCGATGTGATTCCTGTGTAAGTATATTCCTTTAATTCTTCTGAATCCTCCACAATCTCTTTTAACGTGGCAACACCAATTTTATTTGCCTTTACACTCACAATATTTTCAAAGAATGGATTCTTTCTTTTATATCTTCCACCTATGATAAACAGTGGGCTTAAGTTCTCTCTTCTTCCTCTGATATCCCGGTATAAATATTGTACGGTATCTAAAAGTTCCTTTACTCTGCTTGCTTTTTCTTCCTGTGATACTTCAATTTCCCCATCCACTCCAATTCTATCTAAATCTATCGATATAGTATAGCTGTAATAAGAACGATGGATTTCACTCTGCGCAATTCCATTTTCGAGGTTCTGACGCTGTGCCAGTCCCATGTTTGTGAGAAACTCCAAGTCACTCTGATATGGCTCTAAAGAAATCGCATTGCTTAATCGCACTACTGCGCTTCTTGTAGATGCACCACCCTTTTTATCATCTGCTTTGGAAGTCGTTTTCATATATCCAAATAAATCGATTTCTGGATAATCTTCAATTGTTGCAGATGGGGCAAACTGTACTACACCACTCTTGCCGTCAACCGGTGTATTATCCCATTTAAGCTGCTTTACGATATTGTATCGCATAGCCTGTCTTGAAATATAAGAATACTGCTGGAAATCTCCTCTTGTCATTTTCTTTAATGTTGTGATATTTCCGATTCCCTCACCATAGTTTGCACTCTCTGCTAAAAATACCATTGTAAATGTTAAACCTTCTCTTGTCATTTATTTTTCCTCCCCACTTTCATCCTGTGACTGTTCCGCATCTTCTGATTTATTATCCTTACTATCTACATAACTTCCCTTTAATCCCAGTATAAAAGAATAGCCATACTCTGAAAACTTCTACTTATTTCCAAGCATATAAACGAAACCATCTGCCATAGGTAATTTTGTTGAACTATACAATCGTATTACAATATCCATAAATTTTCCTTCATTTCGTACGGACAGAGCATTCAATAACTGATAGATTGTTCCCCTCATACATTCATCATTTTCTGCTTTTTTTGCTAATAAAATCTCTTTACGCAATTTATAGCCTGCATCCCTCATTTTAATACGACTCATAAATATCCTCTCCTTAGCCTTTGACAGTTTTTCTTCAATCCCCTGCTGCGATTGTTCCAACTCTTCAGAAATGCTCCCCACATTTACTTCCATTCTTTTTTCAATACTTGTGCATAATTGAACTACATAAACCCAATATGCCGTTGGTATTACTCCAGTATTCTCCAGAGACTCCTTTAAAATCTGATTAAGTAAACTATACTGTTTATGATACTGCAAAATATTCATAACAACGCTCTCATGAACATTTACAAATTCATTAGAAAGTTTTACATATGGGTGTTGCTCAAGATATTTCAATGCTTTCTGTACCTTTTCCTGTTTCAGAATCTGTATGGCATCTCTGCCTATAATACTGAACATATAATTATCTTCTGCGCGTGTTCCTCTTAAAATAACCTGCACATTATTGAGTTCTTTTACTTTGTCAGAAAGAACTTTATTCAATATCCTTGCAAACCATACTGTATAGTTTTCTTCTTCTCTTTTTTCCTTAAGACCGTTCCCTCGCTTTTTACCGTTCACATCCAACAATACCGATATGTTTTCATTCAAATTCATAAATACGAACTTATTTGCATATATTTGAAATCCCAATGGACTTAATGCATAGACAAAGGCACATACAGGACATAAAAAGGCATCTACCTGACAATTCCAGAAAGCAGAACGCTTTCTTGTCAAATCATCTGCCATTTCTTTCATAAAAGCGATAGAAACTTTCTCCTTCCCAGTAATTCCATTCCCACAGTCAATACAGGTATCTTTTGCTTTTTTATGTTCACCTTCTAAATACTTATGAAACGGCTCCGAAAAATCCTTTTCAAAAACAGCCCGCATATCCTTTTTTGCATTTGCCCGAAGAAGAAAACATTTTCCATCCCAAAATCGGTTAATATAGTTATAAATTACACTTTTCATAATAAAAGTTTCTCTACATAACGGCTGTGTTAAAAATTGCTGTAATTCTTCCAAACGCTTTTTTAAAACATCAGATTCAAATTTATCACTAAGTTTATTCTTCTTCAGTTCCAGATAAACTTCAGGGTTCTCTACCTTCTCTTTGATAATATTGAATCCGTTCTGATAGCTATTAGAAAGCAGCTTTTCCGTGATAAACTTTAAATCGTCCTTTTTTTCTCTTCCTGGATTCCATTTATCTTCCCTTATTTTAGTAAGGCAACGCTCAATTCTGTCAAGTACTCCCTGATATACTGTGTTCTTGCCAAAATACTTTACACAGGCATTAAAATATAAATCTGTCCAGTCTGCCTGAAGTGCAAAGTTTCTATCCAGCCAAATCCCCTGCTCATCTGATGTAATACCATAATCTGAATCTTCTTCTGCTTCGGATATATCCAACAAGTATTTCATACCTACAATCCCGGCATTCTTCAGGAAATCACCTAGTATAATAATTACTCTGTCCAACTTTTTCTCCCCCTTTCTGTAAGATATGCGTTACAATTTGTGGAAGATTTTGCCTGAATAAGGGCGGTGTAGCGGGCTACGTCAACTGAATGAAGGCAAAATATACCGCAAATTGGGGCGTGCAGATTGCTGGAATGATTTTTCAAACACGCTCTAGATATTTTCTTTTTTAATTAAAAATATCCTATCAATACACTATCTCCCACATCCCATGTCCTTCCGAACGTCTGCCTCCCATCCCTGTCCGATATAAAAAGGTCAGAAGTTCTGGACTTCCTGATAATTTATAAATTCCAATATTCGCATCTACCTTTCTTCCAAATATCGTTGCAACAATTTTCTTGCCTTTTATTGGAACAATCTCAAAGCCTTCTACTGAGACATCTACTCCTAATCTCTCAATTAGCGTCTGTACATTTTCTTTCACTACCTGAGAAAATTCTGGATGGTCGTAAACATAATAAGTATCTCTGTTCTCTTCTACATCATGTCTTCTTGCTATGAGAGAACTCTGCATTTTCACAATAATCTCTGGATCCTTTATCTCCTTTCTTCTCACATTTTTAATTCGTACAAGCTCCATCGAATTACCATTCATCGGATAACGCTGATGTAACATTTTCTTAAATCCATTGAAAAAATAGATAGTCTGCTCCATATCTACGTTTGAAAAAAACATCGAGAACTTATTCTGCCTTAAATATATCTTCTCGTCCTTAAACTTTGCCCCTGGCAGATAATAAGAAAAAGTGTATGGTTTTACCACTGACCTTCTCTTATCATATAATTGCTCAAACATCTTTGGTGAAGCACTCTCTAACGATGCTTTTAAGAAACTTACCAGCAGCCGGTCTAATTCTAACGGTAACTCTGGTTTTTCCAAGACAAACTCTAAATTAAATTGAATCATCTTCCCCCTTCTTTCTCTTTAAGATTTTTATTAAAATGCATTTTTGCATATTCTTCCACATCAACTGCTACAAAAGACGCTTTTGGAATTTCTTCTCCTTCTTTTTCAGCAGAGTATATGTATCCCACCAAACAATCAATCTCCATAGAAAATGCCTCCTCCAAGTCATTACCACACGTATCAAGATTTTCTTTGATAAAGCAAGTTGGATAAATTGACAGCATAGGCGTACCTCCTTGTGGTGGATGATTAAATTTCCACAGTGTTTCTATTAATTCGCTTCTTTACGCCATGAAAAGATAGATTCATCCCACTTTACATTCCATAATGTTTCTATTAATTCTTATAATCATTTCACGCAATCCCACGTCTGGCATTCTTTACATTCCATAATGTTTCTATTAATTCCCGTTAATTAATTCTCTCCAATTTTTTCTACTCGTTCACCCCATTTCTGTCACTCTGGTCTCAAGATCTATTTTTCTCCACATATTCTTAATAAAAAATGCTGCTTATCTTTTATTTATACCATTGTCGATATCCCTCATTTTCTACTTTATCATCAATCGACAGTTCTAGAACTTTATTTTTCCATTAATGTTTTTCCTACTGTATCTGCTATTTCCCTTATTTTTTCCAATGTATATCCTGTATACCTTTCTATTTTATCAACAGGCTCATTATCTTCTATCATCATCTGTGCTAAAGTAATCTTTTCTTCCTCTCTTCCTAATTCTATTCCCTGTTCTACAAGTGCCTTACTTAAATTACACATTTCCCACACCTCACTTTCAAATTCTACTGTCATTGCTATCTCAAAATCATTATGTAATCTCTGTTTTTTCTCTTCTGGAGGTGTACTTGCAGAAAACAATACGTTTAATAAATCCAATATCTCCAAATCACTTTTCTTGTCTGCATCCCCCAAATTCAGGATTACTACTTCCATTAAATCATAATTTTCTAGCTTTGTATAGGGTTCTCCATAAATTGCATCTTCTACTATATGATATTTAAAGATTCCATTTTTCCTCTTCTTGGCTGGGTCTGGGCACACCCAAATACTGTATACTTTCTCTATTTTCTCATAATGTTCATCTGTAAACACAGTTCCATACTGCTCCGATATCATTCTTCCACAATAATAAAAACCTCTTTTTACGATTGGATATCCTGGTGTATCATCTAACTGAATCTCAAGATTAAGAATCAAACGAACAAGTTCTCCTTTTTCTGGAAGAAAAGCTGGAATACGAATATCATAATATATCGTATGCTCGTGAATTGAGTTGGATTCTGTATTCATTCCTTCTACTCTTTTATCTCCATCTATTCTCTCAGTCTTATCTAATTCATCCTGATGTACCGCATATTTGGATATTTCTGCTTCCTCTTTTAAGCAATTCTCACAGATATACTGCACACTGTATTGCGAAAATTCTTTTGTACAGGATTTTAAAATCCATGCTATGATTGCCTTATAACTCAGTAACTTTTTTGCACATTCATCGTACTTTGCACGATTTCCTGCCATATCGATTGCCTGTGCCAAACCTGTTTGACGAATCATTAAAACACCTCCAATTGATTTTTTAACCCTGTTTCCAACACTACCGTATCGTTTTTACATATATTGGTAGTATTGTATTGATATTATCACATATTTTCCTATTTTTGTTGTTTTTTAGACGAATTGTACTGATTTCATGATAAAGAAAAATTTTTTTAAACAAAAAAACAATATGTTAACATTTAATTTTGTGGTTGGTGTTTCAATATGTCGCTATTAATTCACATACACTGTGATATGAATATATTAGATGTAGTGTTCTTTACATTCCATAATGTATCTATTAATTCCCATTTATCGGGTCTTCCCAAGGGGCATAGACCTATTTACATTCCATAATGTATCTATTAATTCGCATAGCACACACTGCAATCGCATTTTCGTATATTTAATTTACATTCCATAATGTATCTATTAATTCTCTTGCATCTAACTTTAAACAATACTTACAATCTTCATTTACATTCCATAATGTATCTATTAATTCTATGTGTGATATTGTAATTATTGATGAGTTTTCAAATTTACATTCCATAATGTATCTATTAATTCTTATCAGGCACAGCCGTTACCATGGATACTGCACATTTACATTCCATAATGTATCTATTAATTCTTTATTCCTCCTTCCAATCTAACATACTAATTGTGAAATTTACATTCCATAATGTATCTATTAATTCCTAACAGGATACCCGATACTGTTCCTCGTTGTCTATTTACATTCCATAATGTATCTATTAATTCTATAAAAAACGATTAATGAAAACCGTAAATTCTTTATTTACATTCCATAATGTATCTATTAATTCAAAAGATAGTTCACACGATTTAATTATGAAATATGTATTTACATTCCATAATGTATCTATTAATTCACTGAATACTTTTATCTAAATCAGTTTTAGATGTGTATTTACATTCCATAATGTATCTATTAATTCACCCAGCTCGCGAACATCCACATAAGGAATATCGATTTACATTCCATAATGTATCTATTAATTCTCCAGTTGCCTTATCAAACATAAGATAACCATATTTATTTACATTCCATAATGTATCTATTAATTCTGCTAACATTCCATACATTGCGTTTATGTATGTTTATTTACATTCCATAATGTATCTATTAATTCGTTTCCGCACTGTCCGCAAAATACTGAATGTCGAACATTTACATTCCATAATGTATCTATTAATTCTCCGGCATCCGCTAAAGCTTTTAGCTCTTCCAGAAATTTACATTCCATAATGTATCTATTAATTCAGATAAACGGTCAATTTTTTTATACATTTTTCCGTATTTACATTCCATAATGTATCTATTAATTCGAACAATGAAAGCGATGTGGAGAGAGGTGGGCTGATTTACATTCCATAATGTATCTATTAATTCCCTGATTCTGCCTGCCTTGTTTGAATTGAAACGTAACATTTACATTCCATAATGTATCTATTAATTCCCGTCCTCCAGCTACCATTATATCATCTATAGTCTTTCTTCTTTTTCTGTCGACCTCTTTCTATTCTCCCCATCTTACATCCATATTTTTATTATAATTTCGCTCTCAGCCCATATTTATCGCATTGTCAACCTCCCTATATTTTTGCATTATTATCGGTCGACAATTTATATCTTCTTTATTTATGTCAAAATCTCATCTATAACTATACTTTACCATTCACTAAAATTGTACTTGCATTATATCACCTTTCTTTGCATTTTATAACACTAATCTAATAGGATAAATATTTTTCTTTTCACATCAATATTAATTATAATCTTAAGTATATTGTCAACACAGTTATTTTCCTTTATAATATGGATTTATAGTAATAACATATTGGAATGTAAAGATTAGTTTAGTTTTGAAACTTTCTTTTAACCGCTACATTTTGGATTTTCCTAATCTATACATTCCACTTGTTATTACAGAATGCTATCTACTTCAATAATTCCGATATATTAATCTCCAATCCTTCATAAATCCCACTTTGAATCGTCTGAGTAAATAGGCTTATCATCGGTGCTTCATCCTGCTCGTAATAGTAAATCGTTGTTCGCTCCTTTTCAGGATCAACAATCCAATATTCTCTTACACCGACATCCGAATATAATGGATTCTTTGTTGTATAATCCATCTTCCTGCTAGACTTTGAAACAACTTCGATTACAAAATCCGGGACACCTACACAGCCCCTGTCATTTAATTTATCTTTATCACAAATGACACTGATATCTGGCTCCACATATATTTTTTCATCTTTATTTAAAAAACCGCAAATGGTGATGGATATACCTCACATTCCCCTTTATTTTTCTCAATATAGCTTTTGACGGTGTTACGCAATCTTTGAAAACTATATTCTTCATTTCTTTGTGCTTTTAACGTTTAGAAACCCCCACAATTCCAGCCTGATTTCCTAAATAAATGCCCCAATGATTTTTCAAACACGCTCTAGTATTTAGAAAGTGATTAAATGCTTCACCCGTTCTTTGAGCATATAAAAAATTCTCTGGCAAAATCCTATTTCCCAGCAATATCCTTCACAACTTCCCCTGCGATAATAAGCCCTGCCACAGATGGTACAAAAGCTACGCTTCCCGGAATATCGCGTCGTTCCGTACATTTATGCTCCGCTCCCGGAGGGCAGATACAATTTGTTCTGCAGCTTATGGACATATCTTCGATTGGACGTGTTGGCTTTTCTTCGGAGTAAACAACTTTCAGTTTTTTTACACCTCGCTTTTTCAGTTCGCGACGCATTACTTTTGCAAGTGGACACATTTTGGTTTTGTAAATGTCGGCTACTTGGAAGGCTGCCGGATCAAGTTTGTTGCCAGCTCCCATGCTACTGATTACCTGAGTTCCGTACTTTTGCGCCTGCATAATAATCTCGATTTTTGCGGTAACAGTATCGACTGCATCGACAACATAATCATATTCATCAAATGGAAAATCATCTGCATTTTCTGGAAGGAAAAAGCATTGGTGGACATTGACCTGTGCATCAGGATTAATGTCTAAAATACGCTCCTTCATTACTTCTACTTTGTATTTGCCAACTGTTTTTCTTGTGGCAATAATCTGACGATTTAAGTTTGTAAGACACACTTTGTCATCATCAATAAGGTCAAATGTACCGACTCCGCTTCGCGCTAATGCCTCGCAGACATAACCACCAACTCCGCCGACTCCAAAAACTGCCACACGGGAATTTTTTAATTTATCCATTGCTTCTTCCCCCAGTAAAAGCTGGGTTCTTGAAAATTGATTTAACATATATTTCTTCCTTTTCTGTGTTATTTTTAAAGATTTGCAAAATCAAGAAACAGCATATGCATCTTCTCTTCGCTGTCTACAAATTCATACTCATGTTTTGTACCCGTATAAATAAGCTTCCCATCTTCATAGGCAAGTAACTGATTCATTGGGACGTTCTTCCATTTATCACGGTCGAGAGGACGAGTTGCCATAACGATTGCTTTGTCTTTACGGCAACGGTACAGGCTGTCTTTATAATTAGTATGAATGTACATAATCTCTCCGTCAAAAATAAGCAGATTCAGCTTATTCTCTGGCGCGATTTCCAGGATAATACGATTAAGAAGCACAAAACGTTCTTCTTTTGTCAGTGCCGCTCCCTTTTCATCCTGCGCTGCATTTACCTGATCAATAATATAGCACAAAATGCGTTCGCTGTCCGTATCTCCGTCTTCTGTTGCTACAAATGGCTCAAGTACTTCACTTTCAAATATTGTTCCATTATGCGCTAACGTCCAGGTGCGGTCATAATTATCACGCATAACAAACGGATGTGTATTTTCATAGTCCATTGTTCCCCTGGTCGCAAGACGGATATGTGCAATCATCTTGTCTGTCTCTATTTTAGCACGAAGTCTCTGCTTTAAATAATTGCTTGTCACAGCAGACTGTGGCTGCTTTTCTAAAGAAACAGCATTGCCGTAAAAAAATGCCATACCCCAACCGTGGGGATGTTCTGTTCCATCCGAAAAAAATTCTCTTAATAACTCATTTAACGGTATCTTTTTTGCAGAATCTACTCCAAACAATTCACACATTGATTTTCTTCTCTCCTCATATATTGTATTATGACCATTTTGAGCTATTTTGATTTTCTTTCGCAAGTATCTGATTATAAAATCTCTGAGATTCCAGTCATATCTAAATATCTCTAAACAGTCATATTTTGTTTTTGTCTCGCTAATACAAGTCCTTTTTCTACATAGTTTTCCTGATATTGTTTTCGAACCTGCCATGCATATCTCTTCTCTGGATCAACAAATTTCTCATATTCAAAATCTAAGATTTGTTGAACATCGTCCATTTTCAGGCCTTGATAAAACTCTTTCATCCATCCGATAACTTTTAATGCCTCATGTACGATAGACCGCGCTCTTTTTTCCGTACGGGCAATTTTTACTGTCTTTAAATCGTAATGGGCCGCATTTTTAAAATTCTGCACAGCATTTACCTGATCCTTTTTGGAAACATACCAGGATGGCATCGTTGCGAGCCACACCATTAAAAGCTGTGCAAACTTCACATCTCTCGCATCAATTCCAGCTCCTGTGAGAGGATTTAAATCAAACATACGAAGTTCGATATGATTGATTCCATTCTTCCTCAAAGATATAAGATTATTTTCTCCTGCAGGTTTTAAACGAATAGGATAATAGAGTTCTGACGGTGCTTTTAGTAAGCCATTTTTAACATACTTTTCAATAGAATTCACGTAAGAATCAATATCGCTGTAATCAAATGTCGGTGGAAATTCATTCCAGTAACCAAGTTCACTGCATCTTACAGAACTTAATCCTGTAAAAACACTTTTCCCATAGACACCTTTTTCCATAAAAGAACTGTCTACAATCGGACTGGCCGCCGTAACCGCCACTAAAATCCAGCCATATACAGCCATTTTCTGTGCCAGCTCCAAATACAATTTATTCTTATATTTCATAAAATCCGGCTCGGACTGCAGAGCAAAATCTGCTCTTAACAAATCTTCTGAAAAAGAAAAATTTACATGACTTCCCGAAAATGTCATCTTATAACGTCCGTATTTATCGGAAAGATATTCACGGTAGGCTGTTTTATGTGCATCTTTCCCATCAAACTGTGCAATTGGCACATCTTTCTCCCCGCCAATATATGGAGGATTAGAAAATGGCCACAGCAATTCTGGCTCTGGAAGTGCCTTTAACTTTTCCTGAATTCTTCTGGTATGTCCTTTTAATTCTTCAATTGCCGCCTCGATGCTTTCATTTACTCCTGTATTAATTTCGGTCTGGTTTTCACTGAAGTCTCTGACGATATGTGCATCTCCCGGAAAAGGATGTGCAGTCTGTGAAAGCATACCATCTCCTACAACACGCAGACTTTCCATCTCAATTCCAAATGCACCATCTAATAAATGTTCTCTTATATACTCATTTTCAATATGCAGCATTACATTCCTCCATACTCTTCGATGTAATCCTCCAGTGTTTTTCCGTTCTCCATTCCTTCTGCCATCTGTCTGCCTGGACTTAAAAGTTTCTCCGCCCTTCCATATAAAGGTTTTAGGAAATGTTCTTCTCCGTAACCTCTCTTTTTCAGGCCATTTTCCGCAAGTTCCAGAATAGATAAAAACTGCGTTGAAACCTTTTTCCAGTCAAAAATATCTGCTTTTCTTCGTCTGTTAAACATTCTTCTCAACTCAGATGCATTATATCCATTATGATAGATGGAAGTATCTTTCTCTAAAATCTCTGAAAGCTGTCCGATATTTTCCATAAGACCAGCATGCAATGCTCCCGATGCCATAATTTCACCTACCGGCTGCTCACATACACTTCGAAACTCTACTGTCCCACAGAAAGTCAAATCTTCAAATTTAAATGACCGTAAATATTGCAAATCGGAAATCTCCGGATGGAATGTGATTTCCCGATATCTATTTCCATCGAAGTATTCCCCTTTTATCCGATCAGAGGAAAAATATTTACTAAGAACCACTGGTGGAAAATTGATATATTTTCCTTCTCTTTCTACACAGTATAAGCTCATGCTTTTTATGTACCGAACAATTTCATCTGTTGTATCAAATACAACATTATACATATCAACATTATGGCGATTCAAGCCATGAAGACTGTTTCTCCAAAAGTTATCCCTGCTACATAAAATCTCCGCATTCTCTCCCCATAAGGAGTTCGCTAAAATCAATGCCTTAAACGGTTCTAACTTTGTAAATGTATTCAGCATTGGAACTACCTGCTCTTCTTCTACATCAAGCTGAATCTGACTTGCACACGAAAACAGTCCAAAATTCGGATAAGAATGAAATGGAATACTGTTGCCATACTTTTTATAAGAAGACAGGTGATGAAATAACATACGATACCGCTCACTTACTACCGGTACATTCTGATTCACTACATAACGGGGATTAATACCCATTCCAGTCAGCATATGCCCCTCTTTACGCAGTTCCTTCTGTATATAAGTATAATACTGACAAAATCTTTTGTACAGCACATTCATATCTTCTTCTTTCCCAAAAGAAAATTCTAACGTATTATAACTGCAATCATAAGACAGACCATCTCCTGTCTTGTCATCAACTGCCAGATAAATATGTTCATTATCATCTCTGCTCACATTCAAAAAAGAAAATGTATCAATAAATCGATCTGTTACCTGATAAATCACTTCAAAATTGACAGGTTCATTCTTCTCATTCACAATCGGCAGCTCAAACTCCAAACCAGCTAGATGGGTTCTCTTCTCGGGTGTCTTTGTCTGTAGTTTGTCTAATGAATTAAATAGTAAATTAATTATGTCTTACTATTAATTCTGCTGTTGGCTCATCAATATAGAGACTGTCTACCAGTCCTCCTTGAAGTGCCGCTGTTATAATCTTCTCTTTTTCTTTTCCCACGGCAACAACTAACTTATTTGGAATCTTTTTAATCGTTTCAAGGGAAGCCCCTACAACACGGGCATCTATTTTTTTATCAAATAGTTCCCCGTTTTGTTTTATAAAGTGGGAACAGCAGTCTCCTACTGCTCCTCTTCTGCTGAAGTCTTTATAATCATTTTCATCAATAAGTCCCATTTCATATACAATGGACGGACGTTCTAAGTTACCTACGGAATAAATTGCTGTCTGGCACACTTCCGCCATTTCAAGGATTTCATGAATCTGTGGATCTTTTTTCAAAGCTTCAACAATCGAAGATTCCGCCACCATTGCCGGCGCTGGAATCTGATAACCTGTTCCTCCAACACTGTCTACAAACCTTTTCAACACATCCAAAGCACCCGATTCGAAAATTGCTCTGGAAAATCCTCCAGTTAACTGAATCACAGATACCCCGCTTCTCTTAATCTTTGGAAGCTGCTGGGCTAATACTGCAAGTGCATGTCCCCATGTTACTCCAATGACACTATCATTTTTTATATAACGTGGGAGGTCTTCTGCTAATGCCGCACAGACATCCTGCATTAATATCTGCGAATTACCTACCAAATCTGGCACAATAATCGCCCTTTTAATCGGAAATCTGGCAATCAGTTCATTCTCCAGATTCCCATTTGCCAAAACAGAATCTTTAATTCGAACTTCTATAATCCCCATGTCCATCGCATTCTTTAAAATACGGCTTACAGAAGACTTGCTAATTCCCTCTCGTGCCGCAATTTCTAACTGGTTATAATGTAACTCATAATATAGCTTGGCAATTCGAATTGCCTGATTCATCTTCGCTGCATCCATCTTCTCTCTTCCTCCAAGCTTCTTCTCCAAATGTTGCTTTAAATTCTACTTATAATCTTAATTTAAGATTATAATTTCTCCACACAAAGAAGTCAAGGTGAGCTGATTTGATTCAGTATATCAAACAGACGAAAGTTTGGAAGGCAATAGTTTACATCTGTGACTTTAGTCGCGGCGGTTTGAATGTTCGCGGGCACGCTTACATTCAAACCTTGCTCCCAGGCCACAGATGTAAACTATTGCCTTCCAAGCTTTCTGTCTTTGCTTGCCGTAGGAATCAAATCAGATATGAATGGGATTTAAGGAATAATTAATGCTCCCTGAAAATTTTAACCTCATAATAAATTTACAAATCCCTCAATTTGAAATTCTACTAAATTTTATTCCTAATCCTTGCCAATATGACACAACAGCAGCCACAGTCAGAACTATATAATCAAAATAATCCATATCTGTGGCCTCGGAGCAAGTGTTGGATACGAGCATATAAGCGAGTATTCAACACGCTGCGACTAAAGTCACATATATGGATTATTTTGTTCGTCTGTTTCTATACTTGCCTGTCTAGCGAATTAAATTTCCGAATTCTTCTTTGAGGCGAAGTAAGCCCGGAGTGAATTTACTACGATGATCACTCCAAGTATCATCAGTAAAATAGCGATAATCAGCTGTAAGCCTTCTACTAAAAATGTTGCGGAACCAGCAGAAAATGCCTGTACGAGAGAAATGGTTCTCTCTACTAATGCGGTTCCTGTTACACAAAGCATGATAATCAGTGGTGGGAAAAGCATTTTGTTGCTTCGTCCGGTTACTTTTAAGAATACGCAAAGTGTTACTAATACTAAAGCAGATAAGAGCTGGTTTGCGGAACCAAATAATGGCCAGATATTTGCATAACCAATTCTTGTTAATACAAAGGCTGCTGCTAACGTGATGATTGTTGAGAAGTATGTATTACATAAAACTTTTCTCCATCCTTCTGCGTGTTCCATATCATCAACACTGAACAATTCCTGGAAACTCATTCGGCCAATTCGCGCTACGGCATCCAAACTTGTAAGTGCAAGCGCGGATACGCACATTGTCATGAAGCACTGCGCTACATATACTGGAATTCCAAACATTTCAAAGAATCCGGCTACACCGCTTGAGAATACCTGGAATGGTGTTCCATCTGCTGGTGTTCCGTTAGCGGACGCTGCCGCTCCTGCTACACATAAAGCGATAACTGCAAGTAAACTTTCTAATACCATTGCGCCGTAACCAACTTTTAACATATCTTTTTCATTGGATACCGTCTTTGAAGATGTTCCGGAAGATACTAAACTGTGGAAACCAGAAACTGCTCCACAAGCAACGGTTACGAATAAAATAGGGAATAAATCACCAAGCTGATCATTATGGAAGCCTGTAAATACAGGAAGATTCATTGTAGGATGCGCTACTAATAATCCAACAACAGCTCCTGCGATCATTCCAATAAACATATAGGTTGTCATCGCATCACGAGGCTGTTTTAATAACCACATTGGAAGTACTGCCGCAAAGAAAATATATACAAATGTAATATATGTCCAGCCGTCCTTTCCTAATGTAATTGGCATTGTCATACCAATAGCAAGTGCTGCTACAGTACAGATTAATCCAACAACCGTTTCCTTCCATCCTGTCAGATGCAGATGTTTATGAAGTAAACCAAAAATCATTGCAAATGCGATAAATAAAAGGGAAATTGTTCCTGCTGCTCCATTTGTTTTTGCTGCATCGGAAAGTGCAATCACACCATTGGCATCTACCGTATAAGCATTAAATGTACCTGCTACCATATCAGCGAAAGCTGCGATAACAATTAAAGTAAACAGCCAGCAGAAAATAAGAAATAACTTTCTTCCAAGTTTACCGATGTATTTTTCGATCAGAAGTCCCATGGACTTACCATCATTTTTTACACTGGCATATAAGGCTCCAAAATCGGTAACTGCTCCAAAGAAAATACCTCCAATTAATACCCACAAAAGTACTGGAAGCCATCCAAATACTGCCGCCTGAATTGCTCCTGTTACAGGGCCTGCTCCAGCAATAGATGAAAACTGATGGCTAAATACTGTCCAACCGTCAGTTGGAACATAATCCTGTCCATCTTCAAACTTATGAGCTGGTGTCTCTGCTTTTGGGTCAATTCCCCATTTTTTAGAAAGCCACCGTCCATAAAATACATACGCAGCTGTCAATAAAACAGCAGCAATTAAAACAATGACTAATGTATTCATTTTTGTCCTCTCCTTTCATGTATACAAGCCATTTCTTGTATACATGAAGTTTTATAATCCTTTTCCTTCATTTTGTCAATGTTTTTTGCGCTTTTTCTTGCATTTTTATAGGAACAAATAAATTTTAAATTCAATTCACTTCATTTCTAGATTTTTATGCAAGAAGTTCTGAACTTTTTTAAGCAAAAGATACTAGAGCGTGTTTGAAAAAAGCATTTTTCAAACACGCTCTATGGCTTCTTTTAGGAAGTCAGGCAGGAATCCTCTGTAATTCAATCGCCGATTATTTCACAAAATAAGTTTCCCATATTTAGCTGAACTATATAAAAATTTTTCAAACACACTCTAAGAAACAAATCCCGTCATTATTCCAACTTTCTTCCGCACCCATTCCATAAAATGTGCGAACTCGCTCTTTCTCACAAAAATCTCGGCATAACAATTCAATATTTCCGAAACCATCTGCCGCATATATGCCATATCATTCTCATAACACATTTTCTGTGAAAGGTATCTGTCATGTAATTCCTGAAGTCTCTCCTCCACTTCCGCAGCAGAATCAAGCTTCTTACAGCTCGGCAGGGACATCTGCTCTAAAGCTCCCTCCCGCATCCACTTTGTCATTTTTTTCTCGTAAGCATAATGTTCTGGAATTGTTCCCTCAAAAATCGTATTATGCGGATAGGTAAAATAATCTTCCACATAATGAAGAATCCATCCAAGTTTTAAATAAGAAAAGCTTCCGCCTCTTCCTTTTGCCTCTAACGCTTTCATCTGTTTTGTAATCTGTTCGAACGTTGCTTCCCATGTATGACCCTCCAGATAAGTATACACCAGCAGATCTGGCAGAATACATCCAAACAATAAGGCTGCTTTATGTGCTCTGTGTATATTTCCCGATAATGACTTTGTCATAACTAAATGTCCAATTTTATCCATTCATTTCTCCCCATTCACTTTCAACCTGGTATCATTTTTACATTTAAAATTA